>OJAW01002122.1_pt1 | contig 10337 bp, 15 predicted proteins | sample 1589151 | NCBI WGS metagenome assembly OJAW01 (sample SAMN03283290) | human gut metagenome | biome: human-associated habitat; material: feces | host: Homo sapiens | place: Peru | collected 2012 | reverse complement strand
TTTAATACACTAATAGGTACCATTCTATCACCTAATTCATAGTGCTTATATGTAGATGTATTTACTCCTACTACTGAACATATTTCTCTTTGAGTTAGATTAAATTGCTTTCTTAACTTGCTCATATTTGTTCCTATAGTAACATCCATTGGTTTTCTCTTTTCCACAGAATTATCACCCATTTTTCTTCATAAATCTATTATAGCACGAAATTTCCATTTTGGAACATTTGATACAAAATTTGTCGAAAAAAATACAAATTTAAGGATTTTAAAATTTTTCTAAAACACAACTTAACATTATAGAACTCAAATACTATTTTTTATAATAATTTCCATAGTGGAACTTTAAATTTAATACGGGATGTGCCAATTAAGTACTTACAATTTGTTCTTTGAAAATTAAATAGAGTCAGATGTTGTAGACGCACTATTCTGCTAGCTCATAAAATAAATCAGGTGATGCCTAGCGATTACTCTATTTGCGCTAAATGGTATGATATTAGCTTTGTTAAAGTTTATAATAAAATGACTAACTTTACTAATCATAATGAAAGAAAAAAAGAAATGTTATTTTATACATTAGATAAGTTCAAAAGATTCTTATCTGTAGAAACTAATTTAAAATTTAGTTGTGCATTTCAAACGCCGTTTTACTGCGGACTTAGAAATAGTGAATTAAGAGGATTAACTTAAAATGATATATACTTTAATAGAAGTACTTTTTACCGTTAATAAAAATATTGTTAAAGTAACTGATCCTAAAACTAGTAAACCTTACATTGTTACCAGTCATAAAACAAGCTCAAGTTATAGAACTATCCCTATTCCAAATTTCTTATTAAAAGATTTATCTGATTTATATAATGACGATGTTAATTATTATGGATTTAGAGAGTCTTGGTATATTTTTGGGAATATTGTTCCATTATCTGCTACTACCATATTAGATAGAAAAAAAGAATACTTTTATAGCTAGAGTTAAAGATATAAGAATACACGACTCTAGACAAAGTTGCGCTTCTTTATTAATTGATAGTGTAGCTAATATAACTTTAGTGGCTAAATATCTTGGACACACTAAAATTGATGAAACATTGAATACTTATTCTCGTATGTATCAAAATAGACTTGATACTATTGTTAATATTATTAAACTTCAAAATAGTGGATTAAATAATAATGTTATCAAAACTAAACCAACTATCTTATTAAAACATAAAGAAACATTTCCTGAATCAGAAGAAGAATCGTATGATTATGAAGAATATGAAATAGTAAAACGTAAAAAATGAAGATGACATAGTCCATTAAAGGACTAGGTCTCTTTTTTTATTTATAATTACTATATCCTGTGTATTCGAGTTGTTTTCTCTTGTAATTGCTATATACATCATAATGTTTTGCTATAAAATTATTGACATTCTCCCTTGTACAAGGATGTTGTTTCCTTATTTTTTTATAAAATGGTTTTATTGTTTTGTCTTTAAGTATTCTTATTAAACCATATAATCTATTTTCAACAGCAACTTTTCCCAAAAAAGGAATCATTGCTTTACTATAAAATCTACCATATGAATAAATTGTTTTTCCTTCTACAAATTTTTTAGGAACAAAAACAATAGCCATATTGCTTTCTTCATCATAAGGTAATTTTTTTACAATATTATGAACCCAAGCTTGTTTATTATATGACCAATATCTATTTTTTATAAAAACTTCTTGCATTGGTATATTATATTTTAAACATTCCATTTGGGTAAATTCAATTAACTCTTCAAAAATCAAACTTGTAATAAAATCCGATATTTTATCTACACCAAGTCCTTCTATCATAACACTTGCATCAAAAATATCTCCAATCTTTTCAGTATATATGGCTTTCGAATTTTTAATCAAATCATAAATTTCTTTACCGAGGTTTTCTCCTCCTGATAAACCATTCGGCTTTTTAGCTGAATAACCCAATCTTGTTTCATTAATTTCTACAAAGTGTTTTATATATTTATAGCCAGCAGTATCATCTTTAGCAATTGCTAATTCTAATAATCCAGAAAAATACTGTTGAACTATTTGGCAACATTTTATTCCCATCTGACTCTTGTCCATATGCATCATCATTGGATCTATCCATTTTTCATTATCAGTAGATAATTCCACATCTATAAATTCAACATTGTCAGATAAGTTATATTTTTTATATAATCTCATATAATTCCTCCTTACTTTATTGTAAGCAAGAACTACAAAGCATAAAATTAAACTTTACTACTTTTCTTTTATAACGCCCTTGAATTTTCCACCGCTAGTCTTCACATCCATAAAACGTCCAGTAGTTGTGTCCCTTTTAATATATAAGTTAGTCTTATCATTAAACGTTTGTGAACGGCCCTTAACAGCACCAATTCTTGCATTATCACCTTTTGGTTTATTTACTGCCATTAGTTACCTCCCTAATTAATACTCAGAGATTCCTTGTTCTGTAAATTTATCAAAACTTTGATCAAAGATATTGCATTTTTTTTTGATTACTGCTAAGATATTTATAGAACAAGGGTGTCTTTATTAAATCTCCTGTTCGTCATATAGTCTACTTGTGTATTCTATATCTTGTATTGCTTTTGTAGTTCATACCTACATTTGCTGTAGAGTATTTGTATTGCCTTGCAAATACTTTTTTTTATTTGCTCAATACCCTACACAATTAAATATATCATACATTTATTTTTAAATCAACGAAACAAATCAAAAAAACAGCTTACAATCAGCTGTTTTTATTATATTCAATACATTTTTATTCTAATAATATAAAATTACGACATCTTTTTGCAATACTTTCATTTAAACTACCATTTATATACTTGTCATATAGTTTTTTTAGATCTTCCATATAACTTATCATCATTACGATTTAACCAGAATATTTGTTCTTTTAACATCTTAGTATATTTTTCCTCTGTTTTAGTTAAACATTCTTTATCTAAGTCTAATTTAATAATTTTTTTATCAATTACTAGCAACATATTTTAAAGCTTATTGCTCCTAAATCACCATTTGCAATTTTCAAGAAGTCCAAAGTTGTTTTTATAATTTTATATTTTGGTTTAGGGCTAGATAATGGTGCAAAATATTTACAATCATTAACTTCAAATAATACACCAATAAATGGTCTCAATTCTTTTCTATCATAATTACATGAAACTTTTTTATCAAATTGTCTTAAATAATCACAATATTTTGAATCCAATCTAACTAATATTAAACTTTCCATAGCATCACCTTCGAAGAATATTATATACTAAAATAAAACTAGAGTTTGCTCTCTAGTTTCTTTTTTAAATTTACTATTATGGCTGGAATCGCTTCTTTTTTAAGTTCCTCTTATAGTGGAAATCACTAGCTTTTTTATTGCTACTAAGTAGCATTAATATTATATGCAATAATGCAGCATAACATAATCACTTATGTGCCAATAATATACCATAAATACGATAAAATGGCTAGTTTTCCGGAAAAAGTTTTTTATTTTCTTTATTGATTGACTCCTCTAGAACAAGTTCTTCTAATCGTAAGTTGTTATTTTTACCCAATATTAACATTTCATAGAATTTAATTAAAAAGCTATTATTTCCTTTATATTTGGTGGTTATTAAAATAATTACTTCTTACTAATGCACTTCTATAATAAATAGAATTATCTCTAAATAGTGTTATATCTATATTATATTCAAGGAATTCTAAATATTTTATTATAAACATTGCCACTATCCTAGTATTCCTTCTCTAAAAAGATATACTTGCCATAAATATGAAGAAAATTTAGTTCTATTACCAATTAGTTCATTCATATTCATTTGTTTATAATCTTTTGATTTTTCTATAGTTATATCATAATTTAAAGATTTCTATAATAATTTATAATCACCATAAGCAACTGAATCATAATTTAGTATTTTTTCTGATTTCGAAATATTTACTTTCCTAAAATTTCCTGCAAATTCATAAACGTCTTTAAATAAATATTCATGGATATATTTTATATAGTCCACTGATGAATCAAAATTATCTTCTGATAATAATTGAACAATTCTTGTAGAAACAAAATCGCATTCAAATTCATCGCAATTCACTTCATTTCTTTGTTCTTTTTTTAAATAATACTTTTTTAATTCATATTCAATTTCATAAATTGTTTTTTTGCGTAATATATTTTCTTGCACTAAATTTTCTAAATATTTTGATGGTTTTAGATTATCTACTTCTTAAAGTCATAAAGCCATATCCCATCTTAATTGTTTTATATAATTTTTAGGAGTTTCAGTTAGAATATATTTTTCCGTACTAGAATCCAATACTCTTTTCATCATTTTACGCCTCCAGCAATAATATTATACCATTTTTTATATATTCCAAGCTATTTTCAAAGTGCAATTTTTACACTTTAGAAATTATTATTTGCACTTTTATATCTTTGACAAAATTAATGAAAAACATAAATTTTCATTATATTGGTTAAAAATTTTTTAACTTATTTTAAATTTGTGTACCTAAAATTACTTAATAGGTCTAAAACCCTTTAATACAAACAAAAAGTGGAGCCTTTCGGCTCCTTCAGGGGGTTTTGGTTGATACACCTTAACATTGAATTCGTTAAGGTTATCAGCATGATATCTCTACCATGCTAAAATAATCATAAACGAATTTTTAATCTTTGTCAATCACAATTTTTAATAATTTACAAAATGTTAATTAAAATAGTAAATTCTCTATTCTTTAAAAATCTAGAAATTAGTTTTATAATACTTTTCGTTTCATTTGTCATGAAAAAAATTAAATAAAATTATTTAATTTTTTTAAGTTCTTCGTAATATAAAATAAATGTTACATTCATATAAGGAACAAGCCAAATATATAAAATTCCTAAAGTAAAAACGCCAAGTAATAACCAACCAAAGAAACTAAGAACTAACATAAAATAATCCATCTTATATCCATTCATCATTTCCTTACTTTTTCTAATACAATCCATCGGATTCGTATTTCCATCAATCATTAATAAATTTACCATTGAATAACTTAATGCCGCAATAATACCAGGAATAATAAAAAGTAATGCCCATAAAGTTGAAAACAATGAAGTTAAAAACCATACCCCAAATATAGGTCCAAACATCTTGTAATATTGAAACATTCCTTTAATATCACACTCTTCGCCTCTAACAAATTTCATAACATAAGCAGTTGCTCCAAAACTAAGTGGTAACGTAATAATCGTTGATAGCATTTGTGCACTTGTACTAACATAAACATTATCACTATTTACTCCAAAAAGTGCTCCAATAAGCGAATTTATCAAAGACACAATAACAAACGGTATTACTAAATCCCACACATGACCTTTAATCATAGCTTTAGCTTTTTCTTTTAATTCTTTTCTATTCATATCATCACCAATATAATTATATACAATTCTAAAATTCTAAGCAATAGTTAAGTTCTCAAGAATTTCCTTCTGCTCTTTATAATCATCTAAATTCTTACTCTTCAAAAATTCCTCAGCATCACTTTTACATTGCATTAAAATTTTATAATCTCTGTTTAAATTTGCAATTTTAAAGCTCTGCTCACCACTTTGTCTAATTCCAAAAATGTCTCCGCCACCTCTTAGCTTAAAGTCCTGCTCACTAATATAAAATCCATCATTACTCTCTTCTAAAACTTTTAACCTTTCAGCATCATAATCACTTATCAAATAACAATAACTTTGCATGTCATTTCTACCAACTCTACCTCTTAACTGATGAAGTGTAGCAAGTCCAAATCTTTCTGCATTAAAGATAACCATCATCGTCGCATTTTTAACATCAACACCAACTTCGATTACCGTTGTTGAAATCAATATTTTTGTATCCCCGTTTTTAAAACTATTCATTACTTCATCTTTTTGATTAGGTTTCATTTTTCCGTGCAATAAGCCCGTGGGAACCATTCCATTAAATGCTACATCAAACTTGTCTTTTAATGAAGTTACATTCATCTTTTCATCCTCTTCATCATCAATAAGTGGAGCTACAACGTATATTTGATGCCCTGCTTTTATTTCGTCTAGCATTTTCTCTAAAACATTTTTAAGTTCACTATTTTTAAAAATTTTAGTAATAATTTCTTTTCTGCCACCAGGTTTAGTTCTAATTTCTGTAATATCCATATCACCATAAATAGTTAAAGCAAGTGTTCTAGGAATTGGTGTTGCACTCATATATAACACATCAACATCTTTTCCTTTTTCTTGTAAAGTCTGTCTTTGATTAACACCAAATCTATGTTGCTCATCTGTAATAACAAGCCCAAGATTATTATAAACAAGTTCATCATTAAGTAAAGAATGCGTACCAATTAAAACTTGAGTCTCACCATTTTTTAAATTCTGTAAAATCTTATTTCTTTCACCTTTTTTAGTTGAACTTGTAAGTAACTGAATATTTAACTTATCTCCAAATAAACCTACCATATTATTAAAATGTTGTACTGCTAATATCTCAGTTGGTGCCATAAGCACGCCTTGATACCCCGCTAGCATATTCATATAAAGTGCAATAAAAGAAACTATCGTCTTACCACTACCAACATCACCTAAGATTAATCTATTCATTTTCTTTTTAGATAAAAAGTCACCCTTAATATCATCGACTGCCTGCATTTGTCCATCAGTTAAGTTAAATGGCAAACTACTAATAAAATTATTAACCTTATCTTCATCAAAACTCTTAATGTTAAATTTGCCATCACTTGCATTCTTCTCTTTTAAATAACTTACTTTTAACATAAAAGTAAATAGTTCTTCATATATTAAATGCAAATCTGCTTTTTTCAAACTGTTAATATCTTTAGGTTTATGCACATTAGTAACTGCTTCTTTTTTATTTATAAAATTATACTTTTCTATTAAATAATCTGGAACATTACTTTTAATTTCTACAGTATTATCCAAAATCTCATCAACCAATTTTTTAAAATTACTTCTTTTAATCCCCTGATTCAAATGATAAACAGGCTCAATAACTGTTTTCGTTATTGGTGTAAGCTTTATATCACTCGCCATAAATGTATTAGATTTTCTATTATATTTACCAATTACCGATATATAACTTTTAATTCTAATATTCGGTTTTAAATAAGCCCTATTAAAGATAGTAACATTTACTAGTTCACTTCCAGTATTAAATGCAAAAGATAATTTATTAAGATTTTTTCTTATAAAAAATACTTTGGCTGTAGACTCAACATATCCAGTAATTGTGCACGTATCGCCTTCACTACACTCTCTTAACTTGACTGGTGTATAAACATTATATCTGTAAGGAAAATAATTAATAACATCATCTTTTGTATATAAATTAAGTGCTTTTAAAGCAAGTAAACTTTTAGGTCCAATTCCTTTTATATCTTCTAGCATTGTAATCACCATCTTTTATTATTTTTTTATTAAAAATGCTTGACAAAAGTGTCTCATTCGGTTAGTATATAAATCACCAATTCACTTATAGGCGAATTGGTGCTAGTATCACACTAGCCAACCCCTTTTTATTCTTTGAGGCTGCTTATTAAGCAGCCTCCATTTTTTTATTTATTTAATAAATTTTTATAATATTCATAACGCTCTTTTGCAGCGTTTTTATTTTTTTCTAATAACACATCCGCTTTTTCTTTATCCTTTAAAATTAATGCATTATATCTTACCTCATTACGCAAGAAATCATCATACTTCTCAAAATTAGGTTCCGCACTATCAATATGAAGCTCACCATCAAAGTATCTCATAAGAGTTACATAACCACACATTACTGCAAGTTTCTCCTCATTAATAGAGTTACCCATACCGCCTTTAATCCCTTGCTCGATACAAGGACTATAAGCAAGAATAATTGATGGCCCATCATGTTCTTCAGCCTCTTTAATAGTCTTAATCGCCTGCATCATATTAGCGCCTAAACTAATCTGACCAACATACACATTAGGGTAGCCCATACAAATCTTAAATAAATCTTTCTTATAAGTATCCTTACCCATATCAGCAAACTCTGCTACTGCCCCAATATGTGTACTCTTACTAGATTGTCCACCAGTATTAGAATAAACTTCAGTATCAAGCACCATAATTCTAACCTTTTTATTACTTGAAAGTACATGATCTAAACCACCAAAACCTATATCATAAGCCCAACCATCTCCACCAATAGTCCATACACTCTTAGGCGTTAAATAATTAACCAAATCAGAAGATACATACTTCTTAGCTTCATCTAATACAGCATTAATCTTCTCATAATCATTCTCATTATCTTTAACAAACTTATAAAGATTAGCAGCCGCCTTATTACTCTCAAGCTCTTTAAGTGCTCTAGCATGTAACTTATCATAAGTTCTTAACATTCCATAGCCATACTCAGCATTATCTTCAAATAAACTACTACCCCAAGAAACATTATAAGGCATACTTGGACAAGATGCCCCATATATACTAGAACATCCTGTCGCATTTGCAATAACAAGTCTCTTACCAACAATCTGCGTTAATAACTTAATATAAGGTGTCTCTCCACATCCAGCACAAGCTCCAGAAAACTCAAATAATGGTTTTTTCAAAGAAACTTCTTTTATATTATTAGCACTTGTTACATCATTTTCATAATTCTTAAATAAATCATCTGCTCTTTTTTGATTCTTGTCATCAATTTCTCCCCAAGATAAACACTTAACAGGACATATATTAGCACATAAACCACAAGCCGTGCAATCCCTCTCACTTACTGCCACAATAAACTTATTTTTCTTATCTAAGCTATCCTTTGCATCGCTCGCATACTTATCATTTTTATCAATTACAAAAGGTCTAATAACAGCATGAGGACAAACAATATTACACATACCACACTCAATACATCTATTCTTATCCCATTTAGGAACCATACTAGCCATGCTTCTCTTCTCTAAAGCACTAGTCCCACCTCTCGTAGTTCCATCACGCATCTCATAAACATCACGAGTACTTAACTGATTACCTCTTCTAGAATTAATATAATCAAACACAGTATTACCAAACTTTATATTATAAGTACTAGCATCATCTATCTTACACTCTTTTAAATAATACTTACTTTCCTTAATACATGAAATATTTGCTTTAACAATATCTTCACCCTTAGTAAAGAAACGTTTCTTAACATTCTTAATAAGCACTTTTTCATAATCATCAAAACCAAACAAATTTAAGATAGCACTTTCCATAATTAAACTAATCTTACCAGAAATACCATACTTACTAGCAAGCATTCCAGCATCAATTAAATACACTTTTATATTATTATCAATTAAATATTTCTTCACTTCATTTGGTACAAACTTATTAAACTCTTCTTCTGTCCTATAAGTATTAACAAGCAAAGTTCCGCCCATAACTAAACCATCTAAACAATCAAACTTCTTAAAATATTCATCTTTAGAAACTACAACTAAACTAGGACTCGTAACATAATAAGGTGCTTTAATTAACTTTTTACTCGTTCTTAAATGAGAAATAGTTACTCCGCCACTCTTCTTAGAATCATACTCAAAATAACCTTGAACATAACTACTTTCACCAAGTATTTTAAGCATATCCTTTGACGCACTAACAAGTCCATCAGAACCAAATCCGAATATCTTAAATTCTTTATAATTTTCTTTAGTCATATTAAATCCTACCAATATATGTCTGGTAAATCATCATCACAATCATTACATAAAGGTAATGATTTATGTTTGATAATAATTATCCTATGTGCTTTTTTATTACAAAAATAACATTTTTCTTCTGTGTTATAATCTAAAAACACTACTTTTCCACTTGCTAATGCATGCATAATATACCTTTCTATGTTTTGGACAAGTATAGTTTTCATCACATCCACATGGAAATGATGCTCCAACACATTCAAGTTTAACAATTAGTGTGTTTATTTCTTCATCAATAGAAAAATATATTAAAGTTCAATCATGTCTTCATTCAATTAACTCTTCTGCTTTATAATAAATAAGTTTAAAATCATCATGATTATGAATATCCACACTATATGGTCTGTCTTTTAAATCAATACTTTCTAATAAGTGTCTTATATCAAAATGAATAACAGTTTGTTTACCATCTTCATGAAATTCAATTAATCTCATCTTTTCTTTATTAAAGTTAATATAGTCAATTATTAATCCTTCTTTCATTAGTTTTTTCCTCACTTAATTACTTTATCTATCCAATCTAATCCAATCCCTGATTTAAAGTATCTTGGGACTAATGCAGCT
>OJAW01002120.1_pt1 | contig 10356 bp, 7 predicted proteins | sample 1589151 | NCBI WGS metagenome assembly OJAW01 (sample SAMN03283290) | human gut metagenome | biome: human-associated habitat; material: feces | host: Homo sapiens | place: Peru | collected 2012 | reverse complement strand
ATTCATGCTAAATTTCGTTAACCGTATTCATTTTTATTATTATAGTTCATATTCTTCTTATCTTTTTATCGTTCTTTCGGAAAAAAAAACTCCCGATTTCGGTTGCAAAAGTATTGTAAAAATCTCGTGTCAGCAAGGAATTTTGATTATCAAGTCTTATCAGAAGTGTTATTTAGTCTTATCAAATCAGAAATAATTCCCTGAAAAGTATCTTACTTATCTTCTTTTTTATTACTTTTGCAAGCATGAAAGAGAAACGGAGAATATTCATATTGACAGTTATGGCTTGCTTTTGTACATTGGTAATGCAAGCACAGGAAGTGAAGAGTGTTTCTTTGGATTCCATTCCGAAGGCATCTTTACCTAAGGAAGGTATGTCGTTGGAATATTCTCGTCCTTCGCTCGGTGGATTTCCTGTACTTCAAGGCAAATCTTATTACTCTGAATCGAATGCACCTTGGATGTCGGAAGAAGGAAAACCTTTGGAGATTGCGCCGAATGCAATACCTCATATTTCTCTTCCTTCCCCGAATTTGGGTACGATGGCGGTATATTCTTCGGGTATTGAAGTCCCAGGACTGATGAATAGGCAGACTGCAGGGGTTGTTTATCAACAAAATTTCGGGCGTTTTGTTTTTTCTCCTTATGTCGGGATAGAAAAGATAAACACGGGAGTATATGGATTTGGCAATCTCACCAAAGCTTCTTTTGGTGGACGAATGGCTTATCAAGTAAACGACTGGCTCACAGTGGGATTCTATGGACAATATGTTCCAACGAAAACCTCTGACCCTCGAAGCGTCATCATGTCTCCTTTCAATCCCAAGAGCAGCTATGGTGGCTTCATGGAAGTGATGTTCAATCAACATTGGGGGATAGGAGCCAAGATGGGACGAGAGTTTGCGCCACAAAAGAATGGTAAATGGGGCTGGAAGAATACCACGGAGGTTTATCCGATTTTCAGAAAATGAGTATTTAATTCATCTGGAAAAATCTTTAATAAAGGAAAGAATGAAGTTACATCTTAAATACATAGTTACGCTTGTCATCACGGCTTTGGTCTGCATCTTCGCATATCAGACCTATTGGCTCGTGGGGCTTTATCAGTCTCAGAAAAAGGAGGTTGAAGCAAAAATCAAGGGTGGAATGGAGTACGCTCACTTCATGGAGATGAAGAAGCGAATCGAACGATTGCGCAATGATGATAAAGGACCTCATAGACAACTGACGGGTGCTGTTGCTTTTTCTATGGATGAAGACGATGATATTGATCAAAAGGTAAAGGTGAAAAAGGTTCGTGGAGGAAAGATCGTTCAGTCTGTTCAAACAACTTTTACCAAGCAAGAGAAGCGTAGTGAAGATGACAAGGACCAGGAATTGATGATGATGATGTCGGGCAAGCTGGCAACTATGGTGCAACAAGCGTTGTTTGGCAAATTGAATGAAATCGCCAAACCAGACATCAATGACTATGACAGTGCATGGGTTGTCAAGATGCTTTCAGACAGTTTGTTGGTGGGCGATGATATTCATCCGCTTCCGCATCAGATTCAGCTTTTTGCAGGAAAGAAGGTTTTGGCGAAAGTGACGACGAAGGGGTACGTGCCTTCCGCCAATGCCAAGCAATACCAATATGTGGTTTGTAATGAGGGGGAGGCGAATGAGGAGAAATATGTCCTTACCCTAGAGCCGCTTACGATGACTGTGCTCAGCCAGATGGCAGGCATCCTTGCCACATCGCTCTTCATCATGCTCATCCTGGCTTTCGTCTTCTGGTTCCTGATTCATACGATGCTCAAGCAGAAGACGCTTGATGAGATGAAGAGTGATTTCACCAATAATATCACGCACGAATTGAAGACTCCGATAGCCGTAGCCTATGCTGCCACCGACTCCCTGCTGAACTACGGAATGCTCCAGCATCCTGATAAGGCGCATAAGTATCTCACCATCGCCCAGAAGCAGTTGCAGACGCTCAGTGGATTGGTGGAACAGATTCTGTCGATGAGTATGGAACGACGGAAATCGATGCTTCTCAATATTGTGGAAGTTCCAATGAAGGAGGTGATTGAACCATTAATCTCCCAGCATCAGCTGAAAGTGAAATCAGGAAAAAGAACGGATAAAAAGGTGAGTATTTCATTGTCCGTAGAACCGGAAAATCTGGTGGTTCATGCCGACCGGATGCATTTCTCAAACATCGTGAGCAATCTCATAGACAATGCCATCAAGTATTCTGAAGATAGCGTAAAGATAGAAATCAAGGCTTTCCAAAAAGCCGAGGATGAAGTGCTGGTTTCCGTATCAGATAATGGAATCGGTATTGCCCAAGATAAATTGCCTTATATTTTCGACAAGTTCTATCGGGTGACGGATGGCAATAAATATACGGTCAAGGGCTATGGTCTCGGCCTTTTCTATGTCAAGAGCCTGATGGAGAAAATGGGCGGTTCTGTTTCCGTAGAAAGCGAGCCGGGAAAAGGAAGCTGCTTCACCCTGCATTTTCTTAAAGGTAAAAGGCCAAAAGGGTAAAAAGGTAAAAGAACTTAGTCCCCTTTGCACCCCCGTTCCCAGCGATTCCATCGCTGGTCCCCCAAGTCTTAATCTTAAAAGTAAAAAGTAAAAAAGAAGCAATGAATAAGATAAAAGTATTATTGGTAGAAGACGAAACATCCTTGGCGATGATTCTGAGCGACACCTTGGAGGCGCAGGGCTTCGAGATGCGCACGGCGCATGATGGCGAAGAGGGGCTTCGTATGTTTGATGAACAGAAGCCTGATGTGCTGGTAGCGGATGTGATGATGCCCAAAATGGATGGTTTCGAGATGGTGCGCCGTATCCGCAAGACGGATTCCCGTACCCCTGTGCTTTTTCTCACGGCTCGTTCGGCGGTGAATGATGTGGTAGAGGGATTTGAATTGGGTGGCAATGATTATCTGAAGAAGCCGTTTGCCATCCAGGAGCTCATCGTCCGTATCAAGTCGCTTTGTCATCGGGCTTCTGTAGGAAATATTTCTTCTGAAGAACAGGAAGGGGGGAATGTTTCTCCTGATAATCCGAATGCTGCTGATCAGTGGCTCTCCATCGGTCGTTATCGCCTGAATGTTACCAGTCAGATTCTGCAGTTGGAAGGTAAGGATACAGAACTGTCACATCGTGAATCAGAAATCCTTCGCATGCTTGTAGAGAGCAAGAACAATGTGGTAGAGAGCAAAGATATTCTCCTGCAACTCTGGGGCGATGACAGCTTTTTCAATTCCCGCAGTCTCCATGTTTTCATCACCAAGCTCCGCCACAAGTTATCTGCCGATGAAAATATCAGAATCATCAATGTGAGGGGAATTGGGTATAAAATGATTTATTAGAGAAAAATGAAAAAGGTTAAATGAAAAAGGTTAAAAAGAAGAAGATAATAATAGCTTGCGACTCTTATAAGGGTTGCCTTTCGAGCAGAGAGGTGAATGAGGCGATTGCTTCGGGAGTGAAGGAATGGAATGCGGAAGATGCTTCTCCCGAAATAAAGAAATTGTCTCCTGATTATGCTATTCCAGAAATGAAAAAAATGAATTCAGATGATGCTTCTCCCGAAATCATTACCCTGGAAATGAGTGATGGAGGAGAGGGAATGCTCAATGCATTCCTCTCGGCAATGAAGGGAGAGCGAGTGAGGATTCATGCCCATGATGCGCTGATGAGATGGATTGAGGCGGAATACGGAATCGTGGATGATACCGCGATTATCGAGATTGCGCAGACCGCAGGACTGGCTCTGATTGAGCCTGAACAGCGCAACCCAATGAAGGCTACTTCCTGGGGCGTGGGCGAGATGATAATGAATGCTTATCGCCGGGGCGTGCGCCATTTCATCGTGGGCTTGGGCGGAAGTGCCACATCTGATTGCGGTATTGGAATGCTCAAGGCGATGGGCGACGACTGGAAGAAAATCCGCCGGGAATGCAGTTTTGTGCTGGCTTCAGATGTTACCAATCCGCTCTGTGGCGAAAACGGGGCGGCTCACGTCTTTGCGCCTCAGAAGGGAGCTGATGCTAAGATGGTGCAGATGCTGGATGATAGGGCGAGGAAGTTTGCCGAGGTAAGCGCCAAGCATTTCGGATATGATAGAAGTATGGTTTCCGGGGCTGGTGCTGCCGGCGGACTGGGCTATGCTTTCCTGCAATATTTCAATGCAGAGGCTCGTCCTGGGGCTGAGCTTCTCTTGGATGAGATTGGTTTTGATGCGCTCATTCTGGATGCAGATCTCGTGATTACGGGCGAGGGACATAGCGACCGTCAGACCTTGATGGGGAAACTGCCGCAGCGCATATTGGAGCATATTACCAATCAGAAAATCTGGTTAGTATCGGGTGGCGTAAGCGACAGGCAGGCGATGCTGGATGCAGGCTTTGATAGAGTTGTTCAGGTTACTCCTGATTGCATGCTTTTAGAAGAGGCTATGAAATCAGAAGTGGCTCGTCATAATATCGTAAAGGCGATTCATGAGCAATTTGCTTTGTAGTTTCAGTTATTATCCGTACCTTTGTGCCCGATTATCAAATAAGGTAAAAGAAAACTCAAGTAATGAAGTATATAATTTTTGATTTTGATGGAACCATCGGCGATTCGCAGAGTCTCATTGTGAAGACCTTGCAGGATACGATGCGTGCCAAAAAACTGGAAGTGAAATCGGAGGAGGCTTGTGCCAAGACCATCGGTTTAAGACTGGATGAGGCTTTCGTTTCGCTCTTCGGAATGAGTGCTGAGGAGGGACTGGAATGTGCGGCAACCTATCGCGAAATCTTCTTGGATAACAAGAAGACGATGATCGTGCAGCCCTTCCCTCATGTAATAGAAACCCTGAGAGAATTACATCGCCAGGGTTTTATTCTGGGAATGGCCAGCAGCAGAAACCATTGCTCGCTCGACGGATACGTGAAGCAGATGCAGCTGGAGAATATCTTCTCTTCTATTGTGGCTGGCGATGATGTAGAGCATGTGAAGCCAGCACCCGACATGGTTTTCATGGCTTTGGGAGAAATGAAGGGAATGAAGAATCCCGTAACTTCAGCAGAATCAGGAGATGTGGAGGATATGCTTGATGAAGTCTTGGTGGTTGGTGACATGACCTTTGATGTAGATATGGCTCACAATGCCGGTTGCAAGGCCTGTGCCGTAACTTACGGAAACGGAACCCGCGAGCAGTTGGCTTCTGCCGAATTTATCATTGATGATTTTGCAGAACTCCTGGGGCTGGTCTGAGATTAATTACAGAACTGTCGTATGTGGAGAAGTTAATGGAAGTTAGAAAAGTAAGAGGGAAGTTAAGGGACAAATGTCCTACGTTTTACACCGGAAGACTATTGTCTCTTAACTTCCCGAACGACTGTAGGGATTGATAACTTCTTTAACTTCAACCAATTTCCTCACTTGAGAAACTTGATTTATTTTACAGTGAGGTTCTGTGTCTTTACCTCTTTACTGTTTCCTCCCACCATAATCTGGAAATCGCCAGGTTCAATCACATGCTTTAATTCTGCGTTATAGAATTTGAGCATTTCAGGAGTGATATCGAAGCTGATTTCCCTGCTTTCTCCTGCAGCCAGATGGATTCGCTGGAAACCTTTCAGCTCCTTGACTGGGCGAGAGATGCTGGCTACCATATCACGGATATAGAGCTGAACTATCTCGTCGGCATCTCGGCTACCTGTATTCTTTAAGTTGATGGTGGCGGTAATCTTCCAGTCATCCGTATTGACTTCATGGCTGCTTAGCTTCAAATCGCCATACTCGAAAGTGGTGTAGCTCAATCCATAGCCGAATGGATAGAGAGGACCATTGCTTACATCCAGACAATTGCTGGCAAACTTGGCAAACTTCTCATTATCGTCTGGTACAGGGCGACCGGTGTTCTGATGGTTGTAGTAGAGAGGCTCCTGACCGGTAGTCTTAGGCATCGAAGTGGTGAGCTTACCCGATGGTGATTTGTCGCCGAAGATGACATCGCAAAGTGCATCTCCCACTTCAGAACCACCAAACCATACGTTCATGATGGCAGGAATGTGTTCATTCTCCCATGACAAAACCGTAGGGCGACCGGCAAAGTTGAGCAATACGATAGGCTTACCCGTCTTTGCGAGTTCTGCCAGAAGTTCCTGCTGCACATCAGGCATTTCCAGATTAGTGCGGCTTGCGCATTCACCGCTCATGTCGGCTGTTTCGCCCATAGCGCATACTATCACGTCTGCTTCCTTTGCTATCTGCAGTGCCTCGTTCTTCATCTTTACCTCATCTCCCCAGGCTATAGACTTGCCCAGTTCGCCGTTCTTCTGAAGTTCCCTATCGCGCCAGATATTGCTACCTTGAGCATATAATAAGGTGGCTTTGCCATTGAGCGCTTTCTCCATCGCCTCCTTGATGGTGGTGTATTTCTCTGGAGCCTGAGCTACACTCCATGTGCCGGCAATATTGTTGCGGGTATCTGCAAGAGGACCAATCAGAGCTATCTTGCCCTGCTTCTTCAGAGGAAGAAGATTTCCTTCATTTTTCAGAAGCACGAAGGTCTCGGCTGCTACGTCGCGAGCTATCTGTCGGTTTTCGGCAGAGTAGATGTCTGTCTTGTTTCGCTTGGTATTGCAGTAGCGGTAAGGATTGCTGAACAATCCCAGTTTGTATTTTGCCTCGAGGATGCGGCGGCAGGCTGTGTTGATGTCTTCCTCTGTCACCTTGCCCTCAGCCACGCTTTGTGCCAGATGCTTGACGAAGGCATTGGAGCACATATCCATATCCGTACCTGCCAGGAGTGCCTGTTCTGATGCTTCTTTCAGATCCTTGGCAGTGCCATGGTTCAGAATCTCGGCGATAGATGCATAATCAGTTACCACGAATCCCTTGAATCCCCATTGTTTTCTCAAAACATCGGTCATCATCCAATGGTTGGCGGTGGCAGGGGTGTAATCTATCAGGTTGAACGAAGACATAACGCTGCCTACGCCAGCCTTTACCACGGCTTCGTAAGGAGGCAGGTATTGGTTCATCATACGTATGCGGCTCATATCTACGGTATTGTATTCCTTGCCGCTCTCCACGGCTCCGTAGAGGGCAAAGTGCTTGAGGCAAGCCATGATTTTATCGGCTCTCAATATCTCCTCTGTGCGCATGTCAACTCCCTGGTAGCCCTGTGTGAGTGCAGCACCCATCACGCCGCTCAGGTAAGGATCCTCTCCGTTACCCTCGCTGATTCGTCCCCATCGGGCGTCGAGTGCAATATCTACCATGGGCGAGTAAGTCCAGTTGATTCCTGCAGCACTGGCTTCCTTTGCCGATACTTCGCCTACCTTCTTCATCGCTTCTGTATCCCAGGAGCAGGAGAGGGCGAGAGGGATAGGGAACATGGTCTCGTAACCATGGATAACGTCCATGCCCACCAGCAGCGGAATGCCTAGACGGCTGTTCTTGATGGCGATGTCCTGGAGAGCCTTGATCTTGTCGAGTCCCTTGATGTTGAATACGCCGCCCATGTTGCCTTTTGCAATGTCGCCACCCACCTGGGTGTTCAGGGCTCCACCGGTAGTGATGTCGCCAGCCACCATCAGGTTGAGCTGACCGATTTTCTCCTGTAGGGTCATCTTTGCCATCAGCTGGTCGATATACTCCTTCATCGGCAGGATTTTACTTTTTTGAGTTGTTGTAGCAACTTTCTTCTTGCTGGAAGGGGTATGTGCGATGGCAGGAACCATCAGCGAGCCAGCCAGCAGAAATGATAGTGATATGAATGCTGTTCTCATATTTATAATGTTAGTTTTAAAACGTTTATATTGTTAGTTTTTAAAATCATAGAAGCAGAGTGCTGCTTATGGATGATGGTGTTTACACCAGTTGCTGGAATAAAAAAGGAGAAGACCCGATGGGGACTTCTCCTTTTTATTTTTATTTCTCCATCAACTTATTCCTCCATCAACTTGCGATAGCGACCCTTCTTGATCTCTGTATCTCCAAGGCGGCGTGCCTTGTTGATTTCATACTCAGAATAGCTGCCCTCGAAGAAGAATACTTCACCGTTGCCCTCGAAGGCAAGGATGTGGGTACAGATTCGGTCGAGGAACCAGCGGTCGTGGCTGATGACCACCGCACAGCCGGCAAATGCCTCCAAACCTTCCTCCAAAGCACGCAGCGTGTTCACGTCGATATCGTTGGTAGGCTCATCGAGGAGCAAAACATTACCTTCCTGCTTCAATGCCAAGGCCAACTGCAGACGGTTACGCTCACCACCCGAGAGAACACTGCAGAGCTTGCTCTGGTCGGTGCCCGAGAAGTTGAAACGGCTGATGTAAGCACGTGCATTCACGTCTCTGCCACCCAGACGCAAGGTTTCGTTGCCCTGGGAAATCACCTCGTAAACAGTCTTCTGAGGGTCGATGTCCTTGTGCTGCTGGTCAACATAAGCCAGCTTCACGGTCTCACCCACCTCGAATGTTCCACCGTCAGCCTGCTCCAATCCCATGATGAGGCGGAAGAGAGTAGTCTTACCGGCTCCGTTAGGACCGATGACACCCACGATGCCGTTAGGAGGAAGCATGAAGTTGAGGTCGTTGAAGAGAACCTTTTCGCCGAACGCCTTCTTTACATGCTGCGCCTCAATCACCTTGTTACCTAAGCGAGGACCGTTAGGGATGAAGATTTCCAGCTTCTCCTCGCGCTCCTTCTGCTCCTGGTTGAGCATCTGCTCGTAAGAGTTCAGACGAGCCTTACCCTTAGCCTGACGGGCCTTAGGTGCCATGCGAACCCATTCCAACTCACGCTCCAATGTCTTGCGGCGCTTAGAGGCAGTCTTCTCCTCCTGAATCATTCGCTTGGTCTTCTGGTCGAGCCATGAAGAGTAGTTGCCCTTCCATGGAATACCCTCGCCACGGTCCAACTCCAGAATCCACTCGCTTACGTCGTCGAGGAAGTAGCGGTCGTGGGTTACGGCGATGACGGTTCCCTCATACTGCTGCAGGTGCTGCTCCAGCCAGTCGATGCTCTCAGCATCCAGGTGGTTGGTAGGCTCATCGAGCAGGAGTACGTCCGGCTTCTGCAAGAGCAGGCGGCAGAGAGCCACGCGGCGTCGCTCACCACCCGAGAGATTGGTAACAGGCCAATCACCAGGAGGACAGTGCAGGGCAGCCATCGCACGCTCCAGCTTGGAGTCGATGTTCCAGGCATCGGTTGCATCAATGATATCCTGCACCTCAGCCTGTCGCTGCATCAGCTTGTCCATTTTATCAGGGTCTCCGTAATATTCTTCGAGACCGAACTTATTGTTGATGTCCTCGTATTCAGCGAGTGCATCATAGATTTTCTGCACACCCTCCATCACGTTTTCCTTCACGGTCTTGTTCTCGTCGAGCGGAGGATCCTGAGGCAAGTAGCCCACAGAGTAGCCTGGGCTCCAAACCACCTCACCCTGGGTAGGTTGCTCAAGTCCTGCGATGATTTTCATCAACGTAGATTTACCGGCACCGTTCAAACCGATGATACCGATTTTTGCTCCGTAGAAGAACGATAGGTAGATGTTCTTCAGAATCTGTTTCTGGTTTTGTGGGATAATCTTAGATACGCCCACCATTGAGAAGATGATCTTCTTGTCGTCAACTGTTGCCATATAATAATTTAAAAAATGTGTTATGCCAATCGGATGCTCATCGGGCTCACGGTGATGAGTCGCTTCTTGTAGAGATCTCCGATGGCACGCTTAAATACTTTCTTGCTTACGTGGAATCGCTCGTAGATATCGTCTGCCTCGCTCTTGTCGCCCAGATTGCATTCCCCGTCATTGTCGAGCAGGTACTGGTAGAGGGTTTCAGCGAAATCGGCAGTCTGTTCCATGCCGGTTTTCTGCAGGGTGACGTCTATCTTGCCGTCTGGGCGTACTCGTCCGATGTAGCCCTTCAGTTTGTCGCCTGTATGGATATACTGGAATATCTGGCTCTTGTAGAGCAGACCGGAGTACTGGTTATCGATGATGACCTTGAATCCGAGGTCGGTTTTCTGCCAGATGAGCAGATCCACTTCCTCTCCGTGCTTGTAGTGAGGATGGTCTTCCTTCAGGTATCTTTCCACCTTGGCTGAGGCTACGATGCGGTAACTCTCCTCATCGATATGGATATGAACGATGTAGGAATTGCCCAATACCATGCGCTTCTTCTGTTCGCGGAATGGGCAGAAGATGTCCTTCATCAGTCCCCAACCGAGGAAAGCACCATATTCGTTGACCCATTTCACTTCGAGATAGGCGAAGTCGCCCACTTTGGCAAGAGGGGTTTCGGTGGTGGCGATGATACGCTCTTCCTGGTCGAGATAGATGAAAACGTCAATCTCGTC
>OJAW01002117.1_pt1 | contig 10374 bp, 10 predicted proteins | sample 1589151 | NCBI WGS metagenome assembly OJAW01 (sample SAMN03283290) | human gut metagenome | biome: human-associated habitat; material: feces | host: Homo sapiens | place: Peru | collected 2012 | reverse complement strand
CCAAATGGAAGTGGTAAGACTACTACAATTAATTCTATATTATCATTATTAAATTATAGTGGTGATATTAAGATATTTGGTAGTGTTATGAAACCTAATTCTTATGATATAAAGAAGAAAATTGGCGTAATATTTCAAGATGTTGCAGTATTTGAAGAACTAAGCGTAATAGAAAATATTGATTATTTTTGTGGATTATATATTACTGATAAGAAGAGAAGAGAAAAGTATGTAAATGATGCAATTAAATTAGTAGGATTAGATAACTATAAAAAGTTTTATCCTAAACAATTATCTGGAGGACTTCTTCGTAGACTTAATATTGCTTGTGGTATTGCTCATAAACCTAGTTTAATATTTTTAGATGAACCTACGGTAGCAGTAGATCCTCAAAGTAGAAATAATATTTTGGAAGGTATAGAACATTTAAGAGATGAAGGTGCTACTATTATTTATACTACACATTATATGGAGGAAGCAGAAATATTATGTGATAATATAATTATTATGGATAAGGGTAGAATTTTAGCAAGTGGTACAAGTGATGAATTAAAGAAGAAAGCTAATATTGAAGAAAAAATTACTGTGGAATTACTTGATAAAAAGAATATTGATATAGAAAAAATTAAAGAATTAAAAAATATAGATAGTGTTAAATTGAATATGAATACTTTGGTATTAACATATAAAAAGGGTAAAAATAATCTTGGAGAAATAACAAAATATTTAGAAAATAATAATGTTTCATATAGTAAAATATTTTCTGAGCGTCCTACATTAAATGATGTATTTTTAGAGTTAACTGGAAAGGATTTAAGAGACTAATGTTTTATCATAATTTTAAGTATAATTTAAAAATTTTATTTAGAAATAGGGCATTAGTATTTTGGACATATATTTTTCCAATATTACTGGGAACACTATTTAGTTTAGCTTTTTCTAATATAGAAAATAAAGAAAAATTAGATATAATTAATATTGATGTAGTTAATGATAACAATTTTAATAAAAGTATTGCTTATAATGAAACTATTAAGATATTGAGTGACGAAGAAAGTAGTGATAGATTATTTAATACAAAGTATACTTCTTTGGAAGAATCTAAAAAAGATTTAGAAAATAATGATATTACAGGATATTTATTATTTAATGATGTTGATGAAGTTACAATATATGTAAATAGTAATGGTATTAATGAAACTGTATTAAGATATGTAATGGATGAAGTTAAAAGTAATAAAATGATGATGGAGTCTATTATAAAAAAAGAAATGGCAAATGGTAATTATAATGTTATTACTGATTATGATAGTTATGTAAATGAAATTAAGAATCTTATAAATGTAGATAATATTAAATTAAATGATATATCTAATAAAAATATGAGTTATACTATGATTGAATATTATTCTTTAATAGCAATGGCTTGTATGTATGGTGGTATGATATCTATGACTATTATAAATAAGATGTTACCTAATATGGATGCAGTAGGTAAAAGAGTAGCAGTATCTAAATTATCTAAAGGTAAGATGTTACTTAGTAGTTTATTATCCGGTTATGTTGTACAATTAATTGGACTTATTATTTTGTTTATTTATACAATATTAGTTTTAAATGTTGATTATGGTAGTAATTTAATTTATGTAATTTTACTTGCTTTACTGGGCTCTATGGCAGGATTAAGTTTAGGTATGATGTTAGCAAGTGCTTTAAAAGTAAATGAAAATGCTAAGATGGGAATGTTAATTGCTATTAGTATGTCTGGTTCTTTTTTAGCAGGTATGATGGGAGTAACTATGAAGTATGTAATTGATAAGAATGTTCCATTACTTAATAAGATTAATCCTGTTAATATGATAACGGATGGATTATATAGTTTATATTATTATTCATCATTAAATAGATATTACTTTAATATAATAAGTTTAGTTATATTTTCTGTTATAATGATAACTATATCTTACTTAGCATTAAGGAGGCAACAATATGATAGTATTTAATGCATTCTTTAAGGTAGTTAAAAAATATATTGGTGTAATTATTTTATATACTGTTATGTTAATTTCTTTTGGTAGTATTAACTACGCTACGAATAATGAAGATATGACTTTTAGTAATAGATTACCTGATATATTAATTATAAATAATGATGAAGAAATAGGATTAACTAAGAATTTAATTAATTATTTAAAAGAAAATGCTAATGTATTAGATATAGAAAATAATGAAGAAAAAGTAAATGATGCTATATTTTATAGAGAAGTTAATTATGTAATTTATATACCTAAAAATTATAGAGTTGATACATTAAATAAATTAAATCCTACACTTGATATAAAAAGTGCTAATGATTATGATTCAGCATATACAAGTATGTTATTAACTAGATATTTAAATGTACAAAATACTTATTTAAAATATACTAATAATGAAAATGAATTAATAAATAGTATTAATAATAATTTAAGTTATAAAACTAATATAGAAATAACTTCAAAGTTAGATACTTCTAAATTAACTAAAACAAGTAGATTCTTTAACTTTGCTAGTTATAGTATTATGGCTGTTATTATTTATATAATATGTTTGGTAATAAGTAGTTTTAATAAAGATGTTGTAAAAAAACGTACTATAATTAGTAGTATGAATTATAAGAAATATAATAAATATATTCTTTTATCTAGTTTTATATATTCTAGTATTATATGGATTTTATATGTTATATTAAGTTTTATAATAATAGGTAGTTCTATGTTTTCTTTAAGAGGATTAATATATATATTAAATACTTTTATATTTAGTTTTGTTGCTTTAACTCTTGCTTTACTAATTAGTAATTTAATTAAGAGTAAAGGTGCCATTAGTGGTATAGTAAATGTAATTGCTTTAGGACAAGCTTTCTTATGTGGAGCATTTATACCTTCTGAATTCCTTGGAGAAAATATAATTAAATATTCTAAAATATTACCTGCTTATTGGTATAATAATTCTAATGATTTACTTAGTACTATTGAAGTAATTAATACAGTTAATTTAAAACCACTACTACTTAATATGATAGTATTAATAATATTTGCAATTATATTTATAGTTATAAATAATATTGTATCAAAACATAGACAAATAATTGGATAAAAATAATAGGTTTTAATACTTATTGTTTTTTTCTGTTATTATAATTTATTAAATATTCAAGTCTTGTTATTTTATAAAATATATAGTATTAAACAATAGGAAGGTTATATATGTTAAACATAGTTAATGTAAAAAAGTATTATTAATAGTATAATATTTAATACTAAAAATAATACTTTAGATAAAATAGTTTAATTTCTTCCGTAGAAGTATCCACCATTATATTTTCTTACTGTTCCTTGAATTTTATGTCTGAATTTTTTATTGAAGTCTCCGTGATGCTCTCTTGCATCTTGTAGTGATGCTTTTTCTTTTTCTTTGACTACTGTTGCTAATATAATGTTTGCTCTTGATGTTAGAGCGCTTTTAATTTTTAGATTACATTTTTCTATTATTTCTTTAAAGAATGGTTCAGTATTTAATCCGTTAGTATTATTAAATACTTTTTGTAATAGAAAGTTTGTTTCTATTTCTTCTTCGGATAAATCGTTAGAGATTTTTGTGATTTTTTCTTTGATGATTTCTGGCTCATTAAGATCTTTAAAGCTTTTTGTTATAACATAGTTTGTTATTCTATCATATTGTCCAATCAATTCTTTTAATAATGTAAATATTTGAGTATAATATAATTCATCTTTTTTAGATAAATCACTATTTCTTTCTTCAGATGTACTAGCTAACATTATTAATTCTTTTAAATTATCATTTTTCATTTTAGGAATATGTATTTTTGATAGAAAAGATATTAATCCATAATGAAGTCTATTATTACTGTCAAATTCAACTTTAGAACATTTAGTTAATATTTTACTTATATCATCTTTATTATTTGAATTTAATAATATTTCTATTCCATATATTAATTCATCACTAAATAAGGATACTAATTGTTTATAGTTAGTTATATCTTCTTTCTTTTTGGTAACTATATATTTATCATTATTAAATGTAAAATTTGCTTTTGTATAAAAAATTTTTTTAATTTCTTTAAGTTCATTTTTTGTCCAATTATTCATAATTATCATCCTTTCTTAAAACTTTCCTCCATGATATTTTTTTATTGTTCCTAATACTTCATGGCGATATTTTTTTCTGAAATCTGATTTATGTTGACCAGCATCTTTATTTCTTGCTATTTCTTCATAATTTGCTAGATTTTTAACAATATTATTTGCTCTTGATATTAATTTTTGTTTAATTGTAGAATTACATTTTGAAATAACTTCTTTAAATACTTCTTCATTATTTATATTTAATGAATCATTAAATGTTTTGTTTAATAATAAATTTATTTCATTTATTTCTTCAATTGCTGTTCCGTTATTAATTAATTGTATTCTTTCTTTTAATTCTTTTGAATTTGTATATTTACTAAAACTTTTTTCTGCTACTTCGGTAATAATTCTTTCATATTGACATATTATTTCTTTTAATATAATAAATATTTGAATATAATAATCGTTATCTTTATTTATGTTTATTTTAGATAATGTTGATATTAATCCATAGTGGAGTTTATTGTTACTATCAAATTCAACTTTAGAATATTTAGTTAATATTCTATCTATTTCACTTCTTTCTTTAATATTTAGTAATTCATTAATACCTAAGATTAATTCTTCTTGATAAGAATTTATTTTGTATTCATTTAAAGGATTATATTCTAGGGTGTTATTATCATTAAAAAATAGTCCTGTTCTTTTTAATATTAATTTTTTTATTTTAATAAGTTCTTCTTTAGTCCAAATTATGTTATTCATAATTATTCCCCTTCCTTTTTAATGGTTTATATACTAACATAAAAACAATTGTTTGTCAATAGTTTTTTAATATAAAATATATACTTATATTTATAGACAAATTAATTTTTTTTTGCTATAATTATTTTGTTAAAGGTAAATTAAGGGTTGATGAGTATGGATGATAAAAAGATACAAGAAAAAAGAGAAATAATTAAGAGTATTGGAGACAATACTAAAATTAAAATGAATAGGTATAAATATGTTATTAAGGATGGTAATGGTAAATTAATTACTGATTATTTTGATGCTCCGAACAAAGTAGATGTTGAGTCTTTCTTAATTTCACAAGGATTACAAGTTGTATCTATTACGGAAGATAAATGGTCTAAGCAATTAGGACTTGGTAATGTTAGAACTAAGAAGTTTTCTTATAAGGAGTTATCTTTCTTTTTGACTCAATTATCAACATATATTAAAGCTGGTATTCCTTTGACTGATGCAGTTGTTATATTGGGTAGGCAAGCTAAAAAGAAACCTGATAAAAATTTATATCGTAGAATTGTGTATGAATTAAATAAAGGTCTTAATTTTAGTCAAGCGTTAGAGCGTCAAGGAGATGTATTTCCTAGGTTATTAATTAATATGCTTAAAACTAGTGAACTTACTGGTAATTTAACAGAAAACTTAGATGATATGGCAGCATATTATAAAACAAGTGATGAAAATAGAAAACAAATTATTAGTGCAATGACATATCCTAGTGTAGTACTTGTAGTATCTATTGCTATACTTACTTTTATTATGATATATGTTGTTCCTCAATTTGAAGGTATATATGGTCAACTTGGTACTGATTTGCCTGCGATTACTAAAACAATAATAAATATTAGTAATTTTGTTAGTAATAATATTATTACTCTAGCGGTATGTATAGTAGGTGGTATTGTATTACTTGTATTTTTATATAAGAAGATACAAGCATTTAGATATGCTGTTCAATATATTTCTATGCGTATTCCTGTTGTTAAAAATATTGTTATATATAAAGAATTAATTATGTTTACTAAAACATTTTCTTCATTAATTAAGCATGATGTATTTATAACTGATAGTATGGAAATATTAAGACAAATTACGAATAATGAAATATATAAAGATATTATAAATGAAGCAATAAATAATTTGGCTGCTGGTAATGGCCTTGCTACTGCATTTAAAGGTAAGTGGGCATTTCCTGAAACAGCATATGAAATGTTACTTACTGGTGAGAAGACAGGTAGAATGGGTCAGATGATGGAAACAGTATGTAGTTATTATGAAAATGAACAAAAGAATTTGGTATCGCAATTAAAGAGTTTAATTGAACCAGTAATGATAATAATTCTTGCTGCAGTAGTAGGAGTTATAGTATTATCTGTTATTGTACCAATGTTTAGTATATATAAAAATGTAATTTAAGGAGTTATTATGGACTTATATTTTAAAATAATATTTTTTATCTTAGGTAGTGTTATGGGTAGTTTCTTTCATGTTGTTGCAACAAGACTATCTAATAACGAATCTATTATTAAGCCAGGGTCGCATTGTCATATATGCCATAAAAAATTAAAATGGTATGAATTAATACCAATAGTTAGTTATGTTATACAAGGTGGTAAGAGTAGATGCTGTAAGCAAAGACTTCCAATTAGTTATCTTATAATTGAAGTAATTACGGGTAGTTTGTTTAGTGTATGTTATAGAGTATTCAAATTTACTCCAGAATTACTTATCAATTTAGTATTTATATCAGGATTAATAATTGTAATTATTTCAGATATAGAATATATGATAATATTAGATGAAGTGCTTACATTAACGGCAATTCTAATTGTTATATTAGATTTAATATTCTTTGGTATTAGTATAACACTTAAAAATGTTTTATCTGCGGCACTTGCTTTTGTAGTAATGTATATAATTAAATTAATTGGAGACTATATATTTAAAAGGGAATCTTTAGGAGGAGGAGATATTAAACTAATGATATTGTTTGGTTTAGTATTAGGTCTTCCAATGAGTGTTGTAGCAATATTTCTAGCAACTTTTATTGCTTTTCCAATAGCTTTATATATTCTTTTTAGTAGGAAAGATAATATGATTCCTTTTGGACCATTTTTAAGTATAGCAGCGATTATACTAGTAGTTAGTAAACTTAATATTCAAGATATAATTAACTTTATTGTAAGTTAATATAAAGAAGGAAAGATGATATGAAGAAAAAGATAAAATATATAATATTTTTATTTTTAATTATTATAATTGTTCTTATTTCTTTTTTCGTATGTAAAAATTATGAAAGAAAAGAATATGAAGAATCTATTGTTAATAAGATAAATGATATTAAAAGTCATTATAGTGATATAGTTAAAACTAATAAAGCTTGTACAATATATATTTTTACTAATGATAAGTATGAAGAAGCTGGTATGATTGGCAAAGATGTTATTTTATCGTTAAAAGATATTGAGATAAATAAGGATACTAAATATTTTGTAATTACTTCTTTTGAGGAAGAATATTATGTTTTATATGATGATGTAGATATATATAATGATAATAATTTAGTGGAAGATAGGTATAAAAAATATATTCCTTTCAACGAAAATATTGTAACTGATGATATAACTGAATTTTATGATAATAATAATCTTATTTATAAATTTAATAAATCATTTAATTTACCAATAATTATTAAAGATGATGATGGTTATTTTGTTGAATATAATAATAGATTATTTAAAATAAAAAAAGATAATGTTAAAGATGTGGTGGAAAATAATAATACTGATTTAGAAATTGCTAAAAATATTAGAGTTATTGCATATCATGCTTTTTATGATCCAAGTGATGAGAGTGAAAAATGGTGTAGAACTGCGATATGTCACCCTGTTAATCAAATTGAGGAAGAGAGTAAATATTTAAAAGAAAATGATTACTTTACTTTAACTACTAAAGAACTTAATATGTTTATTGATGGAAAAATTAATCTTCCTAAGAAGAGTATAATGATTACTATTGACGATGGTTTATTAGCTGAAAGAGGATTAGATATATTAGTTAAATATGAATTAAATGCTACTTTATTTTTAATTACTAAAACATATAAACCAGAGTTATTTACTGATAGCAAATATATAGAATATCATTCACATGGAAATGATTTACATAATGTTGGTGCTTGTCCTGGTGGACAGGGTGGAGGAATTAAGTGCTTGGATAAAGAAAAACTTGTTAATGATTTAAAAACAAGTAGTGAAATATTACATGGTAGTACTGTATTTTGTTATCCTTTTTATGAATACAATAACTATTCAATTGAAGTTTTAAAAGAAGCAGGATATACTATGGCTTTTGCAGGATGTATTGGAAGTTGTAAAGTTAATAATAAAACAAATAAATATATAATTCCTCGTTATACAATAACTAGTGATGTTACCTTAGATAAATTTATAAGTATAATAAAATAATTTCAGCAAGAATTTACTTATGTAAAGTTCTTGTTTTTCTATTGACTATTAATATTATTTATTGTACACTATCAAATGAGGGAGTGTAATATATGCAAGCAATTATGTTAGCAGCAGGTAAGGGATCTAGACTTGGAAAATATACTAAGGATAATACTAAGTGTATGCTTAATGTACATGGCAAAACATTACTTGAAAGAGCAATTGATGCTTTACTTGAGGCAAATATTAAAGATTTTATTATTGTATTAGGATATAAAGGGGAAAATGTAAAAAAATATATTAAAGAAAAGGAATTAGATAAAAAAATTAATATTACTTATATTGATAATAATGTTTATGATATTACAAATAATATATATTCATTATATCTTTATCGTTATCTACAATATTTGAAAATATGTTTTGCAATTTATTCGTATCGGTTTCTTTTTCTAAATACGAACAGAATATATTTACTTTTCCGTAAAGAGATAAAATTCTATTTTCTAATATTAGTATTAAATTATTTATATTAGATTCTTCGGCTTTTAAAAATCTTTTTTCGTATTGTGGAAAATACAAAATATAAACCATAATGCAAATAGCAAACATTGAAATTATATAAGGAATTAGAAATTTGAGAACCAAACTATTTTTTCTTTTTTTCATTTTCAGCATTGATACTATTTTGTTTCAAAATTTCGTTAATTATGCCTTTTTGCTTTTCATTTGCAAAATAATTCATATATATTGAAATTATTACTGCATTTGCTTCTCGTGATATTGGTTGTTCTTTTATGGTTTTATTTTCGTCATACTCATATTTATAATTTTTATCACAATTATTTTCATAAAATTGAATTTCGGTTTCAGGTATTTTATCATATTCTTCTTTTGGAATATGTTTTAATATTTCGATTACTTCTGTATATGCTTTTGCATATTTTTTATCCATATATTTTCCTCCAATTTTTTATCATCTGTATAATAGCTCTTTATTATTATCTTTTTCCATATCTTCTATCGATTTACTTCTTCTATAAAAAACTTCATTTACCTCATCTATTGTTATTCCACTTTTTAATGCCTCTTGAGCTAGTCCTTTTATATAATATATATTAGAATTAGTCTGTCTGCTTTGCATTTTTTCCTCCGTTCATTTATTCTATTTAGAATTATATAATATCTAAATTTATTTTGCAATACTAAATTTTGGAACCAACCTATAAATCTTTTATACAGTTAGAATTTTCAACCTCTCTTTAGTTCAAATTTTGCTATAGTAATCATTTTCCCCCAATAAGTAATCACTGAAATGAATAAGCGATAAACTCACAAATAACCTTTGAATCTCATGAAAAAAATGTTGGATTTTTTTATCTCCAACATTTTTACTAACTAATTTTCATATTTTCTTATTTATTAAAAACTAAATTTTTCCATTTAATTTCTATAACTTTTTTCTCATCTTTGCTGAATTTGAACTCATAAGATCTGTATACTTCTTTAGATTTATATGTATATTTATCATAATTTGTTCCTTCATATATTTCTTCAGTTTCTCCAAATACTTTTTTTACATCATCAAGTGAAGATCCTAATTTTAATCCTCCGACAACTTCAACATCAGCTAATTTACTGTCATATTTTAAATTATCTTCATCTAAGTCAAATCCTCCTATAGATGTATCTGGAACTTTTACTGCAGAACTTTCTGTATTATAAGGTGTTACATAAAAAGATGTCTTTTTATCTGCAGTTTGTATATATCCTGCACCAATCATATATTTATTTGCTGGGACATCTTCTGTTTTTTCTCTTTCTCTTACAACTAAATCTGTTTTTTCTTCTATACTAGAAATTTTATCTCCTGCATTAAATTTCTTTCCATCATATATAAAATAATATGAATCATTATCATTTACTGGATCTTTTGATTCCTTTTGCTCTTCTTTTACATTGCTATTGTTTTCTGCGTCCTTTGCTTCATCTTTTTCTTTGTT
>OJAW01002115.1_pt1 | contig 10383 bp, 16 predicted proteins | sample 1589151 | NCBI WGS metagenome assembly OJAW01 (sample SAMN03283290) | human gut metagenome | biome: human-associated habitat; material: feces | host: Homo sapiens | place: Peru | collected 2012 | reverse complement strand
AACTGACTCTTAATCAGTGGGTCTAGGGTTCGAATCCCTAACAGCCCACCATTGATAAGTCTTATAAAATCTAACAAAAACGCATATTTGTTAGATTTTTTTGTTCTTTGATTTATAAAAAATGTCGGCACCATTTAATAAAAAGTGCCTTAAAAAATTGTAAAAATGTCAAAATTACTAAAAATTAGAAAAAAATTGAAAGTGTCATAAACTATCATAAAATTATTTTAACTAATATAACTTTCGGCACCTATTCGGCACCTTTTACAAAACCACTACCAAAAATATAAAAAAGAATAACAAGTAAATGGTATAATTTTAATGATAGGTAGTGATTTCTTGGAAAGGAGTTTATTAAAATGTCTAAAAATGTTAAAACTTTAAGTGAGTTAAGATTTAATATTACTGAAGATATGAATAATATGTTTATTGAAGTTGTTATGTTAAGACAAATGCTAAAAGAAAATAAATTAAGTAATAAAGATAGAAAACTTTTAGAGAAAGAGTTAACAGAATTAACAACCTTATTTGTTATGGAGTTTAAGAAAAACAATGTTGAAGAAAGAAAACTTTATAATGAATTAATAAATAAGTAATTAAATAGAGATAAGAACTTTAATCTTATCTCTTTATTTATACTATTTATTATAGGTGGTGCATTTACTCATTTAAGTAATTGTATTTACTATTTCTAAACATTTCAAATAATGTTTTAGGTATTCTTTTTTCTTTTGCAAATAGAAAGGGGTTTAAGATGTAAATATTTTTATTTCCCTTTCTTTTTGTTTGCAATATTTCTAATTCTCTAAACTTTTTTATGGCTCGTTTAAAAGTGCTATCTTCACATTTAACTATTTCTATAATATCTTTACTTGTCATAAAGTCCATAAATCTATTATTACATTTTTTAATAACTATTCCATTATAAATACCATAACCTAAATTAGATACCATAACTAATAATATTTTGCTTTCAAAAGGTGTTAAATCTACATTAACAAGTTCCAAGCAAGGAAGACAATAACATTTTACAAAACTCTTTTTCTTATTTAGTTCTATGGTAGCATTAAGATAATCAGTTTTCTTTTTTTCAATTACACTTAAACTTTGATTATCGTAAACATCAATTATAACTTCGCCACTATTGGCGTCTATAACAAAATATTTAATATTATTATCACTCATAAAACCCCCTTTAAAGTGTCATTAAATGCCACCAAGTTTATTATTATTGGTAGCAAGTATGACACCTTTATTTTTATAAGAAAACATTATAAATAAAGGGTAAAATAGCAATTTAGATAATTTCTTCTATCTTTATCTATTATTCTAATATTCTCTTTTAGCCATAGCATAATTTTTTTCAGCATACAAACAGCCAATACAATTACGACTAAAACCTTGTAATTCTAACTCTCTAAAAAACTTTTCTCCAAACAAGCCTTTACTATTTAACATCTTTTGCAATTCTTCTTTTAATACTTTTCTTACTATTTCCTTTATGTGTTCGTCTTCCTCGTTTATTAATTGTTGTCTTCTTTGTTGGTCTTTCTTTTCATTTTCCCATTTTTCCATTAACTTTAAAAGGTCGTATTCTATTGTTTGCTCAAATGTCTTTTCAATATCAGTTAAATCAAAAATATCTTCAAACTTAATTTTGTCTTTCATTTCCTCCCTCCAAGATTATTTTTTACATTATAATTTTAAATTGACTTGATAGTTGTTGTTAAGTCTATGCTTTTTTATTTTGTATGTAATCAATTAAATCACTTTCTTTAATTAAATATCGTCCACCAATTCTATAAGCAACTATTTGTTTATCTCTTACTAATTTTTGAATAGTCTTAATTGATAGTGCTAACATGCAACTAATTTCCTTTGTAGTGTAATATTTCATTTTCTCATACCTCCATTATCTTAAAGAGTGTCTTTATTACCACCCTCTACTTAAAAGAAGATAATTACAACTAAAACTACACTAAAAGAACTATGACTTAACCATAATGAATTATAAGGCACAAAAAAACACCTCTTATAACTTAATTTAAGAGGTATTTAAGAGATGTTTATTACAAATAACTTATCTATCAAATAGGGCAATAAAAAGCCTCATAAGTCAATTACTATTACTACAATCAACTAATAGGGGCTATGTTTAGTAAAAGTGGTCTTGACAATATTAAAATTAAGTGGCTACCTCTCTAATAGATTTCCTTATTGCCTTTTTTCATAGTGTCCACCCTCTGCATTTGATAATGCACCATTAGAATATGTCCACTCATCACTTACTTGTTTGTTATATGTTTGTCCATACATCGTTGTTGTGGTTGTAATATAACTAATAAAGACCTTTATTTCATTATTTGTATCAATACTATACCATTTACAATTATTTGTAGACACTGAAATATCATCATAGCCCTCTACATATCCAAAAATAATATTACATTCTGAGTTATCAAGTAATATTATTTTAAAATCTCCTGCTTCATAAATCCCTGTAAGAGTTTCTTTTTCTTCTTGTATGGGTTCACTATTATTATAACAACCACATACACCTAACAAAATAACCCCACATAATAATACTAAACTAATTTTTTTCATTTTATTTTCCTCACATTTTATTCAACCATTTTTTTAGGTACAATTATACTACCTTTGACATCACTTATATCATAATAATAACTTGCCGAGTTGCTTGCAGCCATACCACTTAACTTTTTGCTTGTTCCTATTGAAAAATTACAACCACTATCTAACATTACTCTTTCTTCAAAATCATCACTATAACTTCGACCTAAATCCCAACTATTTTCTTTTGAACTATAACTTGCTGTCATTTTTAATTTAAAACTTACATTTTCACATTGTGACCCACTTAATGAAGATGTTATATTTCCACTTAAATGTACTCCTCTAAAATATTTGTTTGAATAATCAGTTAGTCTTCCACTTAATTGAACTGTTATATAATCATTGATGTTGCTATCGCTCAAAGTAATTCTATCATGTGTAGCATTATTGCCATTTCCTTTGAAAATAAGAACTATTAACAAAATAATTATAATAAAGCCCATAATACCACCACCAATAATTAACAATGTTTTTGTATTTATTTTTAGTGTTATTTCGTTATTATTTGTATTTACTTGATTTTCTTTTTTTGTTTCTTTCTTTTCTTCTTTTACTACCATTTCTTCTTTTACCTCACTTTCTTATTTTCAATTACAAACTGTTGAACATTTTGGAATCCCATATTCATTTTTCCTACAAGCCGTGCAACATTTTGTTCCGTCATCTCTTGAATAACAACTTTCACTACCATTGCCATTACGATTACCATCAATAAAATCTCCAACAAACATTCCTATAATAGCAAATAGTATTATTCCTACAAATAATCCAACAATTAACTTTGTTTGTTTATCAGTATATTTTGACATCTCATTGTTTTCTTTACTATCATTGTCAAAGTTTATTTCAGTATGCTTTAAATAATAATAGAACATTTTAAATCTTATTACTAAAGACATAATAAGACATATTATCAATACTAATATTAAATTATTTTGTGAAAGAGATATAAACATACACAATGCCGATATTATCATAATAGATATATTAAATATACTAAAATAACCATCTTGTTTTAACATAATATTATTTACCATTTGTTTTTCTTTAAAAGTTAATTTAAAATAACTTCTTCTTTCATTATTCTTCATAAAATCAAACTCCTTTCAATACTATTATACCATAACCCCACCTATTCGGAGTAGTTAAATTGTGAAAATATATAAGATAATTAAAATGTGGTGGTGAGAAATGAAAGTATCTAAAGAAGATAATAACTACATTTATTATTGGGTAGGAAAAAATATAAAAAAGCAAAGAAAAATTAAAGGTTGGACGCAAAAACAACTTGCTGAAAAATGTTGTTTCAGTGAAAACTTTATTGGCGATTTAGAAAATGATACATTTAAGACTTGTTCTTTAAATACTTTATACCACATTTCAAAAGTATTAGGAGTTCCTATTAAAGTATTATTTGAAGAATTAGAAGAAGAAACAAAAGAAGAAAAATAGATGTATAAAAGGTGTATGTAAAAAACATACTCTTTTATTTTGCTTAAAATTAGAATACTATTTAATTGATTTAATTAAGCACTATTTATTATTACCAAAAAAAATAATGCAAATAAAAAAGGTAGTAGCCATTATTTTTCTACTGCCTCAATGTATTGCTCCATTGTTTCTTTACTCATTGTCTTTAATTCCATTTTATTATAATTATCTTCTAAAAAATCTTTTACTATCTCAACAAAATCATTTCTTGCATTTTCATTGTCATTATAAAGAAAGTTAAATCTATAAGTTTCTTCTTCATTAAAAGCATACTTGAATAATGAAAAATTAATACAATTACCAATTTTATTATTAATAAATAATTTTACAAGTTCAGTTGTTTTATTAGTTAATAATTGTATTTCCTTATCTTCGGAATTAACATCATAAGTAATTATTTTATTATCATTTAACTTATTAAGCATAGGTATTAAATACTTCTCAAAATATTCTTCAACTTTATTTTCAAAAGTATATTTTTTATAAATAATATCAAATATTCTATTACCAATATCTTTTTTAATAGTTAAATCTTTGCCATCAAGAAAACCAACCTCATTGTCTTTTAATAAGAGTGGCGATTTATTTTCTTCAAAATCAACTTTTGCCAATAATATTGTAAGCATTACAGCATTACTTTCCATTTCTTCATAATAAAACTTTTCAACACTTGATCTTATCTTTTCGCCTTTTGGTATTACTTCTTTAATATCTATGCTTTTTATTTTTCTTAAGATATTATTTTCAACAAAAGAATAAGCCTTTTTATAGAATAAATAATTATGGCTTTTGTCAGCTTTCATTAAATCTTTTATCTTTTGTTCTTCGTTCATAACTTTTATTGTATTTACTGATTTCATAATTAACTCAACCTTTCAAAAAAGTTTTTATTTCTATCAATTATATTTTGCACCTTATCAAAAGCCAACTGATAGTTATTTTCTATTTCTTCCTCATTTTCTATTAAATTATAGATTTCTATTAAATCTTTAACAATTTTATTTAATAAATCATTTTTAATTTTAATAGTATTAGGCTTTTTTGCAATTATTCTAAAGTTTTCTCTAAAGTAATAATAATCAAAGTTAGCAATAAACTTATTTAATGAAACATCTTTACCTTGTTTTTCTATTCTTTTAATTGTTTTAAAACACCTTTGCATAAATATTTCGGTATTTTCTTCAAATAAAGTATTGTCGCAAAAATCAATATTTAAAGCACTTAAATAAGCACTATAATAATCTTTGTAACTAGATTTTTCACTTAAGTTATAATTACTAATATCTTTACTTGAATAGAAGTAAGCAAGTCCATTATTAGCACTAGCCACCATATCATAAATAAAGGCTATTTCTAGCATTTCATTATCGCTTAAGTCAATTCCATAGGTATTATTATAATCTTGCTTGTATTGGTCTAAAAATGCCTTATTTTCAACATACAAATTATTAAACTTACTAATAAAGATTTTGTAATTACTATCTTTATTTTTTTTATACTCAATTTTGCCTTTAATGACATTATCAAAACCAACATACTCTAATTTATTCATTAATTCTTCAACATCTTGTTTTACTTGGTCTAATTTATTAATATTCATTAAATAGTCATACCACTCAATAAACTTATTAAATAATATTCTTGAATTGCTATCTAGTAGCCCTTTAATTGTTCTAGTGCTGTATTGGTATTTTTCACTATCGTTATCATTAGAGCCAAATAAACATTTTTCAAGTTCAAGTTCTATTTCAAATATTTTATCGTTTATTGATTTATTACTATCAGCAAAAATAATATTGTTAATCAAAATAAAGGTCTTATAGATGTTTAGCATTATGTCGTATTGTTCTTTATATTCTTTTCTAAAATTATCAATACCTAGTTCTTTTTCAAGTGTTTTAACATATTTAGAGTTTCTAAAAATGTCGTCGCTTAAGGTATTATGTCTTTTTCCCATAATGTAGCCCTCCAATAATATTATACCATAGAAAAAGGCTATCTTTAAGACAACCTTTATTTACCTTGTTCTTTTTTTAATATTTCAACAGTGAACTTTATTCTTTCACTTGGAACAAGACTTTCGTCATTTTCTATAATGTATTGTAATTCTTCAAGTGTCATATCTTTAATTTTTTTACTTTTAATTTTTTCAATTTTCTTGGCTCTTTCTTCTTTGTCTTTTTTTGAATTAAGTTTTTTTAATTCAATATTTACAAAATCTCTAATTTCGTCATCACTTTGTAGTAGATTTTTATTAACCATATCTATTGACGCAAACCAATTTTCTACTATTTGACGAGCAAGTCCAACAACTAATTTTGGATTAATATTTTTATCGTTTAATATTTCACAAGTAAACTCAAATACATACTCATTTACATAATCACTTGCCTCATTAACATTTATTTTCTTTGCTTTAACTAAAGATGTAATTTTCTTTAAAAAGTCTTTTGGTGCTCCAAATTGGTGCATTTCATTTAATTTATTTTCCATTATAATACCTCATTTCTTTCTATTTTAGTTTTTGTTTCGTTAAGATAATAACTATCTTTATCGTCAATAACCATAACTTTTTTATTATCAAGAGTTCCAATTACATAATAGCAATTATCAATAGCATTTATTAAGTCATTAATAATATCATAACTAACAATGTAATCTTCGCTTTCGTCTAAATTATCGCCAAATGCGTCATAAATAGTTTTACCACCTTTAATAGTGTCATAAATAAATGCTAAATGGCTGTAAAACTCGTGTTCTGCAACTATGCTATCAATGTTATTATCAAGCATTACTTTATCAACTTGTCCTTTCCAAGTATTAAATATTGGTATAAATCTTTCTAAATTTTTATTCATTTTTAATCATTTCCTTTCATATTTTTTAATTCATTATCAACAAAATCTTTAATTTCATTATCGCTTACACTTAAATAGTTAAACTTAATTAAAGCATTTTCATATAATTTATCAAGTAAATTATCATTTTTTTTAATATCTTTCTCGTTATAGATGTAATCTTCAATAAATGCTCCTATGTATTCTTTATAGTCCATTTCCGCTTCTTCAAGATAGCCAAAGCATTTACTACTATCAAAACCCTTTAAATAATCTTTTTCATAACCAAATGTGTGTTTTTCCATTTTAATCAATTCCTTTCATTTCTAAACATTTAATTTTTACAAAGTTTCAAACGCGTTATCTTTTCCCTTTGTGCTTTAATTATAACAAACAATATCTTCAAAAAAAGGTGCACTTTTTTTAAAATAGTGTTCCATTTTAAAAATAATAAAAGCCTTATATTTATTGACATTCAGGCTTTTTAAATACCTATTTTTCGACCTAAACAAATAAATATAATGTTATAATTTTTTCATAATTTTTCTTTAAATATATTTTTTCTTTCATTATTATAACACATACACGCATAGGGAAAGTATCACAAAATATCATAGAGTATCAAAAAATATCATAAATAATTATAACTTTTTTTGCTTATTTTACTCGAAAAATAGGTAGCATTTTTTAATCAGCCCTTATTTTATGGGTTTTTTTTGTTTTGATTTTGGAACATTTACAGCATTTTTATGAACGAGATTATGTCTATTTTTAAATGTTATATTGTAAGTGCCTTAAGGAAAGAGAAAGGATTTAATAAAATTCTTATGTCGGCATAAGTCAAAGGTGAACTTATGAAAATAACAAGTACATTTAATGAAAATGGTAAAACTTTACAAGAAATTTTGGAACAATTTTTAATCGCATATTTTAACGAGAAAATCACTGAAAACCTTGAGAAATAAGGGTAAAAGTGGTATAATAAATATGTATATTAAAAATGTGTTCCGTTAAATATGAAAGGAGAAAAAATTATGAACGGAGCATTTAAAGTTGGTATATATTTAAGATTATCATTAAAAGATTTAGAGGACGGAAAAAGTGAGAGTGAAAGCATTTCTAATCAAAAAGATTACATTATGGAATATGCTATCAAAAATGATTTAGAAGTAGTTGAAACTTACATTGACGATGGAGTTAGTGGAACTCAATTTGATAGAGATAGTTTTAATCGTATGTTAAAAGATATTGACGACAAAAAAATTAATATGGTAATTACTAAAGATTTAAGCCGTTTAGGTCGTAATATGGCACAAAGTATGATTTTTGCTACTGAATATTTTCCTAAAAAAAATGTTAGATATTATGCAATAAGTGATGACTATGATAGTTTTGACAAACATAAAGATAATAATAAATTGATGTTAAAAGCAATGCTTAATGAAATGTATGTTGAAGACACATCAAAAAAAGTAAAAGCAACTCTTAATTCACAAAAAAAGTTAGGTAAATTTATGGGTGGAACAGTTCCTTATGGCTATAAGAAAAATATTCCATACGACAAACACGAACTTATTATAGACGAAGAAGTAGCACCTATTGTTAGAAGAATATTTAATATGGCTAAAAGTGGTATGGGAATTAAAGCAATTAGTGATACTTTAACTGACGAAAACATACCAAGTCCAAGTGTTTATAAAGGAAAAGTCTATAAAAATCCAACTATGACTTATGGTTTATGGCAAAGTTCCACTATTAGAGATATTTTACAAAACCCAACTTACATTGGTAATTTAGCACAAGGCAAACAATATAAAGTTAGTTATAAAATGAAATATCGTAGACGAAATGCAAAAGAGGACTGGATAGTCGTAGAGGGTGCTTGTCCTGCTATCATTGATAAAGAAACTTTTGATATCGTCCAAAATATGGCTGATAAAAACAAAAATAATTATGGTAAAGAAATTCCATATTTATTTAGAGGCTTTTTCTACTGCAAAGAGTGTGGGCATAAAATGGGTATTGATAGAAGTAGATACACCAAAGCCAACGGCGAATATGTTGAAAAAGAATATTGTATTTGTTCTCTTTATAAAAAATATTCAAAAAGAGGTTTATGCACTAATCATAAAGTTAATTACTATGAACTTGAAAATGAAATATTAAAAGATGTTAGAAAACAATGTAAGAAATATGTTAAAACTAATAATTTTGAAGAATTACTTAAACAAAATGATAAGACTTTAAAATTAAAAGTAGATTTTGAAAATCAAATCAGTAGACTTGAAAATAATATAAAATTACAAGACACTTACATTGATAAGATTTACAAAGACAAGTTAAAAGGTATTATTGACGAAGAAATGTTTTTAAGACAATATAATAATCTTACTCAAGAAAAGACTAAATTAAAAAATGATAAACACGATTTAGAACTTAAATTATATCAATTAGAAAATAAATTAAATTCAAAAGATAATTCACAATACATAAATATAATAAATGAGTTTTTAAAACTAAAAACTCCAAATAGAGAATTATTATCAACAATAATTGATAGAATTACTATTGATAATGATAAAAATATTGAAATTAAATATAATTTCAAATCTATTTTTTAAATTTTTTCTCACTTTTAAGAGTATGAGTACTTACACGAGTATAAATTCCACATATTTTCTTTTGTTCTTCCATTTTCATCATTCCTTTCTTTTTTTCACTCAAAAAAACACAAGAGATTTTTCCCTTGTGTAATTTAAATTAGAAGAATATATGCTATATTTATTCCTAGCATACACTATTTTATCAGCCAATATGGAAAAGTCAATGGTCAAGAGTCTGGTAGTTTGTCTGATACTTTTACTGGTATTTTTTCTTTCCATTTTGCTTACAATATCACATTACCACTTAGTAGTGTATAAAGTCAATACAATTAATAGTACAAATTTTGTATAACTTTCAGTCTATTTTCAGTATATTTTTAGTACATTTTTAGTATAATCATTTCATCTAATTATAAATTCACTAGGGATTTTTATAGAATTAATGAAATGGAATTGAATAGTTTTTATATTGTTTTAATGTAATCTTCTAAATCTTTTAACATTATTGAATTAGTTAAGTTTTCTATATAAATATTCGTTTCATAATTAAATGCTAGAAACATTTTATCTTTAATAATTATTCTATGTGGTTCTACATATGTAAGATTTGTATGTTCTATAGTTCTAATACTTCCATTAAAAATAGTAGGAGTAGTATTACAAAAACCACATATAAATTCTATTTTGTTCTTTAAAGTTTCTTCAATTTCTATTTCTTGTTTAATAATATTAACCATTTTGAATCTCCTCACTTTCTTTTAGACAAACAAAAAATCAATTCCATTTCTAGAATTGATATTTATCATTAGGCCCAAAAC
>OJAW01002107.1_pt1 | contig 10413 bp, 8 predicted proteins | sample 1589151 | NCBI WGS metagenome assembly OJAW01 (sample SAMN03283290) | human gut metagenome | biome: human-associated habitat; material: feces | host: Homo sapiens | place: Peru | collected 2012 | reverse complement strand
GAAGCCGGTTTTAACCGCCTGAGTATCGGATTGCAGTCTGCCAATGATGAAGAGCTTAAGCTGCTTGGACGGATCCATACATATGAGCAGTTTCTGGATACATACCATAATGCCAGAAAGGCCGGATTTGCCAACATCAATATAGACTGCATGTCTTCTCTTCCGGGACAGAGGCTTGATACCTATATTGATAGTTTACATAAAATAGTCAATCTGAAGCCGGAGCATATCTCGTCTTACAGTCTGATTCTGGAGGAGGGAACACCTTTTTATCAACGCTTCCATGATCATCCGGAAAAATATTTTGATGAGGATCTGGACCGGCAGATGTATCATGAGACGAAAAGGATTTTAAAAGAAAACGGTTATGAGCGGTATGAAATATCCAATTATGCTAAAAATGGCTTTGAATCACGCCATAACAGCGGTTATTGGACGCGGATACCATATCTGGGTGTGGGGCTTGGAGCCTCCTCGTTTTTATTCGGAAAACGTACCAAAAACATGGATGATATGGAACATTATCTTTCTTATTGGACGGAACAGAAAAAGAATATGTCGGACCTTGGAAATCAGATGGTATATTGCAGTTTCCCGATGCCGGATGAAACATTATGGTGTGGGGAAAAGACAGCCCGGGATACGGAGAGATATTGTGAGGTAGAAGCTGTTACCGCAGAAGATGCGATGGCTGAATATTTTTTTCTGGGACTTCGCATGAGCAAGGGCGTGTCAATACGGGAATTCGAAAAAGAATTCGGCATTTCTGTTTATGAGCGCTACGGACAGGAATTGGAGCTGTGCCAAAAGGAGAAGCTATTGACAGTAGATCCTTTCGCGGACCGGATTACGTTGACAGATTTTGGAATGGATGTCAGCAACTGGGTATTTGAAAAATTTGTCTGAAAAAAGCTGTTATGCTGCTAAGTATAGATACGGGACGGTGCAGTATGATTAACTGTTGCCTGATTTTTGAAGCAGAAAGCCCATTGGATTTAGACAATGGGTATTTTGCCCATGATATCATAGAAAATAGAAAACGGAAAATAAAATTATGACTAAAATTTTAAACAAATTATGGGATTTCATTGTGTTCATCATGGATTTTGTGATCCGCAGGCTTTTACACATACCGCTGTCAGAAAAGCAGTGGGATGCCCTGATACAGTTTGTAAAGTTTGGAATTGTCGGTGTATCCAACACGTTGATCCATTATTTCACATATTTGATCCTGATTGCACTGGGATGTCATTACCTGATTGCGAGTGTCGCGGGTTTTTTGGTCAGTGTTGTAAATGCCTTTTATTGGAACAACAAATATGTGTTCACAAAAGAGGAAGGAGCGGCACGCGTCTGGTGGCAGGCATTTTTTAAGACGTTTTTATCATATGCGGGAACAGGGCTTGTACTGGAAAATATCCTGCTTGTTGTCTGGGTACGTTTTCTCCATGTCCCAGAGACTGTAGCTCCGCTTGTAACCCTGCTTATCACAATCCCCATTAACTTTCTGCTCAACAAATTCTGGGCTTTCCGCGACCGTAAAAATCATAAAAATCGGGATGAAAAAGACTGAACAAGCCTTGCGCTTTGAATGTATAGTTTGTATAATAAATATGTTGTGAAACCTTAATTAAGCCTTAAGCATAGAATATAGTAAAACCGTTTTCGGGGATTTTGGATGAGAACATTTAAACAACCCTTAAGCGAGGAAGAGGAAGCTTACTATATCCGCATGTATTTAGAAGGCGAGAAAGAGGCGTCCGAAGGAGCCAGACAGATTTTAATTGAGCGGAATTTGCGACTGGTTGCCCACATAGCCAAAAAGTATCAAAATGTAGACGAAAGTCCGGAGGATCTGATCTCTGTCGGAACCATCGGGCTGATAAAAGCGATAAAGACATATGACTGGAGTAAGGGAAACAGGTTAGCCACCTATGCGGCAAGATGCATCGACAATGAACTTTTGATGATGCTGCGGGCCAAAAAGAAATCCTCCAGGGATGTTTCTATTTATGAGCCGGTCGGAACCGACAAAGAGGGTAATGAGATCAGTCTGCTGGACATTACCTGCGCGGAGGATACCGACGCTTTTGAAAAAATGTCGTTACATGATGATATTATGAAATTACGGGCAATTTTACCGGAAACGCTGACACCAAAGGAGCTGCAGGTGATAAAGCTTCGATATGCATTGGATGGGGGAGAAGAATTACCGCAGCGCACGATCGGACAGATGCTTGGAATATCACGAAGCTATGTTTCCAGGATCGAAAAGAAAGCTTTAAAAAAGCTTAGAGTCCGGCTTTTAGACGATAACACAATGTAAAATGTTGGGAAGGTAAAGGAGATAAAAAATGGGATATCCAGCTACGTTAGAGGAAATTTTAGGGATTGCATACAATGCAGGGGCATCTGACTGTCATATTACGGTAGGAGTACCGCCGATTATTCGTTTGAACGGTCATTTGAAAAAACTTGATCTGCCGGTATTGACCCCGAATGATACACTGGAGTTTGTTGTTAATCTGTTAAGACCAAGACAGAGAGAACGTTTTGAAGAAATGGGAGAGTACGATATGTCTGTCGGATTTCCCAATATCGGACGTTATCGTGTCAATGTTTATAAACAGCGTGGTAGTATCGGTATTGCTTTCCGTACTGTCACTACAGAGATACCGACAACCGAAAAGCTGGGAATTCCGCAGTCTGTTGTTGATCTGTATCAGCGTAAAAGAGGTCTGATCCTCGTAACAGGACCTACCGGTTCCGGTAAATCAACAACACTGGCTTCTATCATTGATAAGATTAATGAAAATCGTGATGCACATATCATTACGATCGAGGAACCTATCGAGTATACACATACACACAAGATGTCCATGATCAACCAGCGTGAGGTTAATCAGGATACATTAAGCTTTGCCAATGCCCTCCGTGGTGCCCTCCGTGAAGACCCGGACGTTATCCTTGTAGGTGAGATGCGTGACTTTGAGACAATTTCAACAGCCATTACCGCAGCCGAAACCGGACATCTGGTATTATCAACATTACATACCATGGATGCAGCTTCTACCGTCGACCGTATCATTGATACATTCCCGACGCACCAGCAGCAGCAGATCCGAGTACAGCTTTCCGCCGTACTGGTATGTATCATTTCACAGACTCTGATCCCCAATGTTACAGAGGACGGTCGTGTGGCTGCTTTTGAAGTAATGCATGCCAACTCCGCTGTACGAAATCTGATCCGTGAAGGCAAGACACATCAGCTGCCTTCCGTTATCCAGACAAGTAAGAGAGAGGGTATGTCGACACTCGATGATTACCTGATGAAGCTTTATATGGAGCGCAAGATCTCTAAAGAAAGCTGTATCCAATATGCGCGTGATCCGGAAAAGATGCGCACACAGATCTTCTAAAAGATCGTTTGTTTATATAGTTTCTTGTCCGACTGCCGACGCCATGCGTCGGCGGCCGGGTATCTAAATTCAATTCAGTAGTATTCTTATAGTCTTTTTTTCAGTTTGATGTGATAGGTTTGTTTTGATTAGTTAAGATTAATTGTGTTGTTAATTGCGTTGTTAATTGCGTTGTTGATTGTGTTGTTGATTGCGTTGTTGATTGCGTTGTTAATTGCTTGTTAATTGCTTTGTTGATTGCGTTGTTGATTGCGTTGTTGATTGCGTTGTTGCCTGCGTTGTTGATTGTGTTGTTGATTGCGTTGCTGATTGTTTTGTTAATTGCTTGTTAATTGCTTTGTTAATTGTTTTGCTAATTTATTTTGTTTGATTGCTTTGCTTATTTGGTTAAGGAAATTTTTTGCTAATTTGTATTATGAAATTAGCAGACTGGGTTGGAAATTTGTAGTATTGAGATTCAGTAATTTATTTATTTTTGATCAGAATATTGGGGTGTTGTGGTGAAAATGATGAGTATATGGACGATGCATTAGAAAAATACAAGCAGGGTGATTCAATGAGAAATTATGAAATATAATCCATCAAAAAAAGGCAAGTATGGTAAATGGATGGGAAACTGCGAAAAAAACCGTATAAATAAAGAAGTGAGGGCAGGGAAAGAAAAAAACAGGAAAAAACCCGGCGGGATGAAGAGAGGCAGGGCAAGGAAACAAGAAACTGCGAAAAAAACACAAAATATATTAAAAACTTCAATTTTAAAAGGAGAAAATAATTTATGTTTCAATCTGTATTAACAGGTGCCGTAAATGGTGTTGATGGATACCTTGTTACGGCAGAAATTGACATGGCGGATGGTCTGCCGTGTATGGACATGGTTGGAAATCTTGGTCATGAGGTCCGGGAATCGTCCGAGCGTGTCCGTGTTGCATTGAAAAACATTGGATATGCGATTCCGCCTAAGCGGGTGACAATCAATTTATCACCGGCAGGTATCAAGAAGGGCGGGACCGCTTTTGATCTGCCGATTGCAATTGGTATTCTGGCAACAATGGGAGTAGTGGAGTTGCCAAAGGATGAGCAGTGGATCGCCATTGGGGAGCTAGGGCTGGATGGACAGGTCAGAGGTGTTCCCGGAATTTTGCCTATTTTAATTACGGCGAAGGAAAAAGGAATCAAAACATGTATTTTACCGTCGGATAACAGATATGAGGCGGAATATATAAAGGGAATTCGAATTATAGAGTTGGGGGATCTGTACCGGTTATTTGATATTTTTGAAAACTGGGAATCTATGGTGAATACTAAGATGTCCCAAATCGTATCCGATATTTCCACAAAAGCGGCTTTTCCGGATCCTATAGACAAATCGCAGACGCATATTACGCCAAACTTTGCGGACATCATTGGACAATCTATGGCAAAACGAGCAGCAGAAATTGCAGCGGCCGGTTTTCACAATCTTCTTTTAACCGGACCGCCGGGAACAGGAAAATCAATGATTGCCGCTGCATTGAGTGGAATACTGCCACCAATGGAAGAAAAGGAAATGCTGGATACATCCAAAGTGTACAGTGTAGCGGGACTGTTAAATGAGGAGCGTCCTTTTATCTGTAAACGACCATTTCAGACACCACATCATACTATTACGCCGCAGGCCCTTGTGGGAGGCGGAATCGTCCCGGGTCCGGGAATTATTTCATTATCCAATCATGGAGTTTTATTTTTAGATGAATTACCTGAATTTAAGAGGCAGACACTTGATATGCTGCGTCAGCCGATGGAAGAGGGGAAAATTGTGATTACCAGAAAAAGCGGAAGCTATGTTTATCCATGTAATTTTATGCTTGTTGCAGCCATGAATCCATGTCCGTGCGGTTATTATCCGGACAAAAACCGGTGCACGTGCAGCCAGAAGGAAGTACAGCGTTATATCAGTGGGATTTCCGGACCGTTGAAAAACAGAATTGATCTATGCGTTAACGTGCAGAGAGGAAGTTATGAGCAAATCCGTGAAAAAAAAGCAGAGGAAAGCAGTGAGCATATATGTGAGCGTATTATAGCTGTCAGGCAGATCCAGAAGGAACGAAACGGAGCGGGAATATATAATGGCAGAATTGAGGCAAAGCGGATGCCGGCTCTTTGTGAGATGACGAAGCCTGCTGAAAAAATGATGGAGCACTATTATGAGACGCAACATCTGAGTATGAGGGGGTATCACCGGACACTGCGGGTTGCAAGGACTATTGCAGATTTGGATGGAAAGAAAATGATTGATGATGTTCATATTTTGGAGGCGGTATCGTATCGAGGATTTTTGGATAAATAATATGATGTTAGGTTCAAAAGTATTATCGTGCAAGCGCGAACGACTTTTTGACCTTTTGCCCATGTCATCATGTAATACAAATAGTATACAATGGAGAGATATATGCGCATGGTTTACATAATACAAAATGACAACTATAAATCATATGAATAAAAACAAAGTCTGGCATCAAGAATGTGCCTATGCCTATTTCTGGGAGGCAGCCCCTGGTATTGGTTCTGCGACAATAGAAAAGATTTTTGAATTATACGGCAGTTATCAGAAGATGTATGAAGCGCTTGAGGATGGAAAAATATATCATTCTCTGGGACTGTGCGGAAAGATGTCTGAGTTTAAGCAAAGAAAAAAGACATTGATCAAAAACCATTTCATGGATTGGAACGTAAACTTAAGATATCAGGAGATGATCGGACAACATATTTTTTGTATTCCACGGTTTTTAAACGGCTATCCGCATAAACTGCAGGAAATCGATAAAGCACCGTCGGCATTATTTGTAAAGGGAAAGCTCCCGGAGGAAAACAGACCTTTGGTAGCAATTATTGGTGCACGCAATTGTTCAAATTATGGTGTTCACATGGCAAAAGAGCTGGGACAGATATTGGCCATGCATGGAATAGGAGTGGTAAGCGGTCTTGCCCGCGGAATTGACGGAATAGGACAGCTGGCGGCATTAAATGAAGGCGGAGCAACGTTTGGAATACTCGGTTCCGGTGTTGATGTGTGCTATCCAGCGGAAAATATAGAATTGTATAAAAGGCTTGCAAATGGTGAAAACAGAGGTGGAATCATCAGTGAAATGCCGCCGGGTACGCAGGCAGAGAAAAATTTTTTCCCGATGCGGAACAGGATCATCAGTGGACTTGCAGATGCAATTATTGTCGTTGAGGCAAAGGAAAAAAGCGGGACCTTTATTACCGTAGAACGGGCACTGGAGCAGGGAAAAGATGTGTATGCCTGTCCTGGAAGGATGTGCGACTCATTGAGTATCGGCTGCAATCGCCTGATTTCACAAGGGGCCGGAGTAATCTGGAATCTGGATGAATTTGTACAGGAGGTGTATCAAAATCATGGATTTCAGATAAATATAAACTGTGATACAACGGTGAGCCGGATAGAAGATAATCAGGGAAAAAATACGCTGCCTTTAACACCAATCCGGCAGGCAATTTATAATTGTCTGGATTACAATATGCAGCCTGTTGACCGGATACTGGAACAGGTGATGGAAAAGCATGAAATTTTGTTAAAGGATTTGTTGATTGAACTGAGCAATATGGAGCGGCTGGGGTATGTCAGACAGGAAAACGGGTTTTATGGACTTGCGCCTTGATTTGAACCGTCTGAAATCTGCCTAAATTCTGCCGGCGCCTGTTTGACAAACAAAATTGAGCATATTACAATGAAAATATGTGTCAAATATATGTCAAATATATGGGATCTTTAAAAGTAAAATGAGCGAGAGAGGTATTTCACAGATGAAAAGAAAATGGAAAAAGCTGATCGTATCACTGATGTCCGGTATTATGATTGCCACGACAGCTGCAGCCAAAACGACAATTGTTGGTGCGACAACAGTCAATGAAATGACTGTTTCTGATAATATATTGCAAGATATAAATCAGGATTCGGAAAAAAATAATATTGATCCGGAAAATGAGGATGTTAAATTGACCTATGATCAATATGATATGCTGACCGATGAGGAAGTTCAGAGAGAATTGTCAGCAACAGCTACAGAATCACAGGATATTATGAAAACAGAAAGTGGTGCATGTAAATATCTGTTTTTGGGTGACAGTGTAATGTGTGGCGGTTATACAGACCAGTCCGGAAATGCAGTGACTTCTTTTGTGACCTATCTGGATCGCATGAGACCGTCTTTTATTATCAGCAAAGCCGTTGGCGGCGCTACATATACCACTGTGCATGAGCCAAATGTCATGACCGAACTGAATGGTATCAATATTGCGGATTTTGATGCCGTATTTTTGTATTTTGGTGTCAATGATTATTGTATATCCGCTACAATCGGTAATGTCGGCAGTACCGGAACAGCGACCACCTGTGGGGCATTAAACGCTATTATTAATAAAGTAAACAATGCCGGTGCAAAATGCTATGTAATTCTCCCGTTTCCCTGCAAGCAGCAGTTTGGAAATGAAACCAATATGAATGGCTATACATATCTTGCCTATGTAAGCGGAATCCGCAAAGTATGTGAAAAGAAAGATGTTACGATAATCGATTTTAATAAAGAGCTGAATGTCAATAAAGATAATTTTGTCAATTATTATGTTGATGCTATTCATCCCAATAATCAGCTTCAACAGCTTGCGGCCAATTATCTCAATACCTTTCTTGGTGAGGATACCGGTGCACAGGATTCCATGACAGGATTTGTTGAGAGACTTTATAAAAACTGTCTGGGCAGGACTTCCGATCAGGAGGGACTCAGGCATTGGACCGAGCTTTTAAAGAATAAGGATATTACCGGTGCGGCAACAGCACAGGGATTTTTCTTCAGTAAGGAGTTTATCAATAAAAATGTTGATAATGGTGAGTATGTGGAATTGTTGTATCAGACATTGATGGACAGACATTCCGATCCGGCCGGTTATGCTAACTGGGTTAATTTGCTGGAAAATGGGGTGTCACGTGAAAAAGTGTTTTCAGGCTTCTGTGCTTCCAAGGAGTTTGGACAGATATGTAAAGATTACGGAATTGAGCGAGGAGAAATCAATCTGACTGCACCAAGAGACCAAAACGAAGGATTGACACAGTTTGTTGCAAGACTGTATACCAAAGCACTGGGCAGAACCTATGATCTGGATGGTTTGAATTTCTGGTGCAACGAAATTCTGACCGGTAAACAGTCTATTACACAGGTTTCAACGGAAGGATTTTTCCATTCCAGAGAGTTTTACAATAAAAATCTGAGTGACGGTGAGTATGTAAAGGTATTGTATCGCACCTTTCTGGACCGTGAATATGATCAGGATGGTTATGAATTCTGGAAGAAAGAGCTTGCAAACGGAAAATCAAGAGACGAGGTACTGCTTGGGTTTGCCAATTCCAAAGAGTTTTCGGAAATTAAGCAAAAATACGGATTACAGTAGGTGTTATTATACATGATGGATTTATCCTTTTACAAAAATAAGAGAGTATTGATTACAGGCCATACCGGCTTTAAAGGAAGCTGGATGTGTATGGTATTATTAAAGGCAGGAGCAAAGATAACCGGCTATGCACTGGATGCGCCGACAAAGCCCAGCTTATTTGAGTTATGTCAACTGGATAAAAAGATGGATTCTGTGTATGGGGATACCCGTGATCTGCAGCATTTAAAACAGGTATTTGAAAGGACACAACCGGAAATTGTGATCCACATGGCAGCGCAGCCGATTGTGCGGACTTCGTATCAGGAACCGGTTTATACCTATGATGTCAATGTGATGGGGACTGTTAATGTACTTGAGTGTGTCAGGCTGACAAAAAGCGTGCAGTCATTTCTGAATGTGACAACAGACAAAGTATATAAAAATCTGGAAAGGCAGGAAGGCTATGCAGAGGATGAGGAATTAAACGGATATGATCCATATTCCAACTCCAAGTCCTGCTCAGAACTGGTGACAAGTAGTTATGTAAACTCATTTTTTGCGCCGCAGATCAAAGACGAAGGACGTCATATAGCAATTTCTACAGCAAGAGCCGGCAATGTGATCGGTGGAGGCGATTTTGCATCGGATCGTATTATTCCGGACTGTATCCGGGCTGTAGAGCAGAAAAAAGACATCATTGTGAGAAATCCTTTTTCGACAAGACCCTATCAGCATGTGCTGGAGCCGGTGATGGCATACCTTATGATCTGCCAAAGGCAGTATGAGGACATTTCTTATGCCGGAAGCTATAATGTGGGACCGGATGATACGGACTGTTATACAACCGGGGAGCTTGTGTCACTTTTTTGTGAAACATGGAAAGAGCTAAGCGGGCAGGAGATCATCTGGATCGACCGGTATGATGGCGGCCCGCACGAGGCCAATTTCCTGAAGCTTAACTGCTCAAAGCTAAGAAATACCTTTGACTGGCATCCCGTATGGAATGTAAAAGAAGCCATGAAAAAGATTGTGGAATGGGAACTTGCTTATCAGAATATGAATACAGAGGAAAAGGATACTTGTATTGAGAATATCATGAATGAGCAGATAGAAGCTTATCGTGCAAGTACGAACCTTTTGACCTTTTGACCCTGATATCATGAAATTATAAACAACGTGCAATGCAGCTTTGATGATTCAATAAGACTTTGCACGTTGTTTTTAGATGTGTAAATAAAAGATAAGATAGATATATCAGATTATTATAAAACTGTCAGTATTAATGCCAAGGGCATGAAGGGTATTGATGCTTTCGGTAATGCATGCATCCAGGGTTTTATTGGGAGCGCCATTGTTGGGTATCTCCTATCGACTGATAGGGCAATTATAACAAAATGCAAAGCCTTATTCAATTATCAAAGTACTAAAAAATGGATTTTAAAACGCGAAATTACAATCGCTCCTCAATCAATTTATAATTGTGTATGCCTGATATATAAAAATATGATATAATGAGCGCAAGAGAGCCGATGTGCTTGCACAATCGGCGAACGGCGAATGTTGATCA
>OJAW01002106.1_pt1 | contig 10415 bp, 10 predicted proteins | sample 1589151 | NCBI WGS metagenome assembly OJAW01 (sample SAMN03283290) | human gut metagenome | biome: human-associated habitat; material: feces | host: Homo sapiens | place: Peru | collected 2012 | reverse complement strand
GCGACAATTATTATAACTATTCAAAAGTTGCACTTGACTTTTTAATTAATAAATTTAACTTCTATAATAAAATTATTTAGTAATAGTATAATTATGATTAATAACTGCCCAAAAGTATTTTTCTGAAGACCTTAGGCTTCAGAAAACACTGAGTAACGAAGTACGAAGTGAAAGAAATATAAAAAACTACTTCCTTTTTTTGATATTTTTTGATACAATTATATTTGAGGAAAATAAGGTGACATTATATGGGAAAAATTATAGCAATCGTAAACCAAAAAGGTGGAGTTGGTAAGACCACCACTAGTATTAATTTAGCTGCTTCACTTGGCGTTTTAAATAAAAAAGTATTACTTGTTGATTTAGATCCGCAGGGAAATGCCACTACTGGAGTTGGAGTAAATAAAGGGGATATATCCAGTAGTATATACGAAGTACTTACTATGAAAAAAACTATTTCTGATTCAATAATAAAAACTAAAAGTAAGAATTTATCTTTACTTCCTGCCTATCTTAACTTAGCAGGAGTAGATATGGAACTTATAGAATTAGAAAGGCGTGCAAAAGAAACTGGTGACAAATTCAACAGAGTCACAAGATTAAAAGATGAATTATCAAAGGTCAAAGACAATTATGATTTTATATTTATTGATTGTCCGCCTTCGCTTGGTATTCTAACTACTAATGCACTAGCTGCTGCTGATTCTGTTCTAATTCCTGTTCAGTGTGAGTATTTTGCTCTTGAAGGTATTATGCAACTTATTAATACCATAATGCTTGCACAAAGAAAAGTTAATCCTAACTTAGACATTGAAGGAGTTCTTCTTACAATGTTTTCCAATACTAACTTAGGTGTAGAGGTAATTGAAAGTATTAAAGGCTTCTTTAAAGAAAGAGTATACGATACAATTATTCCAAGACTAGTAAGACTTGCTGAGGCTCCTAGTCATGGCAAACCAATTATTGAATATGAGCCTAGAAATAAAGGCACTATAGCATATCTAAATTTAGCTAAGGAGGTTATAGATAGAAATGGAACAAAAGAAGAAAGCACTAGGTAGGGGGCTTGAAGAGTTATTTTCAACAGAAGTTCTTGATTTTGATACTTTTGAAAGCAATATAATGGAAAATGCCACAACTAATGAAATTCAAGATATTCCTGTTAATGAAATTAGGCCAAACCCTTATCAGCCTAGGAAGAGTTTTAATGAAGATGCTCTAAGAGAGTTATCTGAATCAATCAAAAATCATGGTGTATTTCAGCCTATTATTGTAAAAAAAGGTATTCGTGGTTATGATTTGATAGCAGGTGAAAGAAGACTTAGAGCTAGTAAAATGGCTGGCTTAAGTAAAATACCCGCTATTGTAAAAGATTTTTCTGACGACGATATGCGAGAAATTGCATTACTAGAAAATATTCAAAGAGAAAATCTTACTGCTATTGAACTTGCATGGGCTTACAAAGGAATTATTGATAACTTAGATATCAGACAAGAAGATCTTGCACTTAGAATAGGAAAGAGTAGAAGTCATATCACAAATACTTTAGGACTACTTAATTTACCTGAAGAAGTTCAAAAAATGATTTTAAATGGAGAACTTTCAATGGGTCATGCTAGAGTTTTATCTAAAATGGAAGACGAAAGTAAAGTTACTGATTTAGCTAAAAAGATTATTAATGAAGGACTTAGCGTTCATGAAATTGAAGAAATTAGTAAAAATGAAGAGATTAAGAAAAGGGTTCCTATGACTAGAAGAGAAAGAAATACAGATTATACTAACGTAGAAAATGAACTTAGGGACGTACTTGGTACTAAAGTTAAAGTGGATAATAAAAAAATTAATATTTATTTTGAAAATGTTAACGATTTAAATAGAATATTAGAAATTATGAATATTGAAATTAAGTAGAGAAATCTACTTTTTTATTTTTATTTTGGGTATTTACTTGTAGTTAACTCGATAATATAAGGGTATTTTCTTCTGGTAAAATTCAATTTTTAGATTTTCACACTGCTTAATAATGTTATGATTGTCTTGCTTGCAGTAAGTTCTGCTTAAAAGAATTTTGTCGTTTTTTGTATTACTAATTTGTTTGCAAAAGCACTCGGCAGTATATTATAATATTCTTGTAAGAAGGAACAGAAAAGTGAGGTGGCAATGATGCAAGGAAGAGTTAAGTGGTTCAATAATGATAAGGGCTACGGATTTATTGACAATCCAAATAATGAAGACATTTTCGTTCATTATTCTGCAATTAAACAAGATGGTTACAAAACATTATCTGAAGGACAAATAGTTGAATTTGATCTTATCGAAACTGCTAAAGGATTACAAGCAATTAATGTTCTAGCAGTTACTAATGTAAAGGCTTAAATTATTATATAAGACAGCTTAGAAGTACTTAATGGCTATCTTATTTTTTTATTTTGAGGTGTTTATGAAATATTTAAAAAAGCTTATTCTATCTTTCAAAGAAATTTTCTTTATGTTTATTTTGCAATATGCTGTACTCATTGCTTGTATTGTTTTTTTTGGCAAAGATAGGTCTATTGTAATTGGTACTATAATTGTTTGCATAGTTGAAATTTTGTATGTTATTTTTAGGATTAAGAATGATAAAATCGTTATAGAAAGGCATAATCTTTTTCCTTATGTATTAATGGGTATTGGTATTACCACTAGTTATAATATGCTCTTATATGCTATGAAGCTCGGTAATAAAAATATTGTTGATATAAATATTTTTCTTAATATTGTAGCTTCTGGAATTGTAGGGCCTATATTTGAAGAGACTTTATTTAGGTATAGTTTTATTAATAGTTTAAAGAAGTTTAATAATCAAAAAATGGTAATTTTTATCTCTTCTTTGGTATTTGCTATCTGTCATATAGGGATTACCACTTGTATATATGCTTTTATTATTGGTATAGTTAATGCATATTTATATATGAAAAAGAAAGATATTTTAATACCTATTGTTATCCATATGTCTGCAAATATTTTTGTGAATATTTTGAATAGTTATAATTTATATGTCTTGATAATAGGTATTTTCCTAGTAATTCTCAGCACTATTATTATTAGAAATTGTAAAGACTAGTTTAAAATATATTCTTTATGATAGATTCTACTATCACTGGAGTATTCTATGTAATAGCCATTATCTTTTTTACAGATTATTACTCCAATGGTTTTATCTTGATTTATAGTTTTAATATTTTTATCTACATAGTTCATATAGACCTCAATTTGGCCAATATGTTCTTTTTTTAATTCTGTTACTTTTAGTTCTATTACTACAAAGCAATTATAAGTATAATTAAATAAAAGTAAATCTATATAATTATATGTGTTACCTATTTTTATTTTATACTCACTTTTAATAAAGGGAAATCCAGTTTCTAATTCTAATAAGAAGTTTTTTATATCTTCAAGTATTAATCTTTGTAATATTTTTTCTGTTATATGTTCTTTATCTACATTATATTTATTTCTTATGATTATAGGATTTCTTATAAAATCACTTACTACTGTTTCTTCTTTATTTATTAACTTTAATTTGGTATTATCGTCTAGTCTTTGATACTCTTTTAATTTTATTTTTTCCCTGAGTTGTCTATAAGACAAATTTTGTTCTATAGAAATACTTATATAATAATTTATTTCATTTATATTATTAATTGGTAGAATTGCTAAAATATGTGACCAACTCAATTGGTGTGGCAGTGCTACACCTTTTTCAACAATTAAGTAAAATTGTCTCATTCTTTTCAAGTTTGATATTCCATATCCGCTACCGATTTCAATAGTCAATTTTCTAGAATATTCTTTTATTATTCCTTCACCATAATGTTTTCCTGCCTCACTTAGTAACTTACCAACATTGTATAATAGGTACTAAGTTCATTTCTATTCTTTGAATAATCTTTTACTCTTTTATATACTTCATTATTTATAAGTTCGTTTTTTATTTCATTATAATAATCACAGTTTAACATATTAATTGCCTCCTGATGAGTACATTATCATATAAATGTTATTAGGTCAAATGGCTTAAAATAAGGTTTTGTTGCCGTTTTTGGTATTAAAAATTTGTCTTAGAAAACTTATTATATTCTTAATCTTCTTTTGAGACTTTTTTTGTCTTTAATTTATTGTTAAATTTTTTTAAATTTTACACTTAAGTATGTAAATATATTTATTTTGATGAGATTTTTTAGTAAAAAATGACCTGTAAAACATATTTATTTTTCCTTTACTTTTAGTTCTTTTTATTATACAATAATGGTGTGGAAGGATTGGTTTTATGAAAAAGTATAATTTGATGCCCGCAGATACTTATGTCGTTGTAAATAAAACTATTCTTCATAATGAAGATAGGAAAATTATAACTAGTTTATATCTTCCTATTATTGGTACAGATGCAGTAATGCTATATTTTACTTTGTGGGCTGACTTAGACAATTCTGAAATTATAAGTAGTGAGATTTCACATCAAAAGTTAGTGTCTTCACTTAGGATAACTATTAATGAATTACAGACGGCTTTTGATAAGTTAGAAGCAATTGGCCTTATAAAGGCATTTATTAAAGAGGGTAATGTTAATAACTATATATATGAAATTTTCAGTCCTGTCAGTGCTAATGAATTTTTATCTCACCCAATACTTAATATTGTTTTGTATAGTAATGTTGGAAAAAGAGAATATGATAATTTAGTTAAAGCATTTAAAATGCCACGATTAAATACATCTAATTATACAGATATAACGAAAAGCTTTAATGATGTCTTTGAAAGTACTAGTATGACTTCATATGATTTATCACTTGAAGATATTAGAAAATATAACAAACTTAAACTTAATATTAATAGTAACTTTGATTTTAATTTTCTTATTAGTTCAATGCCAAAGAATCTCGATACAAATAAGATGTTTTCTAAAGATATAAAAGAACTAATTATTAATCTTTCTTTTATATATGATATTGATGCAATTAAAATGGCTAATATTATTAAAGTTTCACTCAATGAAAATGGTACTATTAATCGTGAAAATTTAAGAAAAAATTCCAGAAACTTTTATCAATTTAATAATGGTGGATTGCTTCCTACAATCGTTGATAATAACCAACCTGAATATTTGCGAAAACCTATTGGTGATACTTCAAAAAGAGCTAAAATGATATATACATTTGAAACTATATCTCCGAGAGAACTTTTAATAAATAAGAACAATGGCAATGAACCTACACGAAGAGATTTAAAGTTAATCGAAGATTTACTTGTGGATTATAAACTTAAGCCAGGTGTAGTTAATGTTTTACTGGATTATGCTATTAATGTAAACAATAAAAAGTTGACAAGAGGCTTTGTTGAAACAATTGCAGGAGAGTGGCAAAGAAAAGGAATTGAAACAGTAGAGGATGCAATGAATAATTGTGAAAAAGTACACAAAAAGACCGCTAGAAAGAATTATAAGGATGAAAATGCTAATATGAAAACCCCTGATTGGTTTGATAAAGAAATTAATAAATCTAATGTTTCTGACGAAGAAGAAAATCAATTAGAGGAATTATTAAAGGAGTATAAGTAATGAAAGGAATAAAAGATGTTATTCAAAATAACTATAGATTTAATAATATAGATTTAGAAAGAAATTTCGATAAAGAAATGGAAGACGATACTTTTAAAAAGGTCGCAAGTAAAATTAAACTTCCTAAAGAAGAAATAATAAAATATACTTCTTTAATTAAAGATTCTTCTCTAGAACTTAAAAACTGTGCTAACTGTAAAAATATTATGGAATGTAAGAATTCTGTTACTGGATATGTTTATTATCCAGAAGTACAGGACAGTAATTTAGTATTTTCTTATATACCTTGTAAATATAAGAAAAAACTTGATAAAGATACAGAATATCAAAATAATATTTGCCTATTTGATATGCCAAAAGCTATTCTTGAAGCATCAATGAAAAATATATATACTGATGACAAAAATAGACTTGAAGCAATTAAGTGGCTTACAACATTTATAAAAAAATATGAAAATAACGAAAAATGTAAGGGTTTATATTTAGCAGGTAACTTTGGCTGTGGAAAAACTTATTTAGTTAGTGCAATGTTTAATGAGTTAGCTAAAAAAGGAATTAAATCTGTTACCGTTTACTATCCTGAGTTTTTAAGAGAATTAAAAGGAAGTTTTAATGAAGATTATAATGAAATATTCAATAAAGTTAGAAAAGCACCTTTACTTCTTTTAGACGATATTGGTGCAGAAACAGTCACTAACTGGAATAGAGATGAAATACTTGGTAGTCTTTTGCAATATAGAATGCAAGAAGGCCTACCAACATTCTTTACCTCAAATAATACTATAAAAGAACTCGAAGAACACTTAATCGGAAATGATAGTGAAGGTAAAGTAAAATCCAGAAGAATAATTGAAAGAATAAAATACTTAACCGACGAAATAATAATGGTTGCTGAAAATAGAAGAAAGTGAGGAATAATATGGAAAACAATGACTACGGATTTAAATTTGATCCAAATAAAGTTGAAAAAAGTATTGATGATGGAAGCAGACTAACCATTGAAAATAATGGTGGAGAGTTAAATATGTCTCCGAATAAGAGATATGTTACTGCAAATAATCCAAATAAAAAGGTAAGTAATAAGAAATTAGTCAGAGTGCTAAATAAAAATATTACTACCGATGATAGACTTGGTCCTGAAGTAGTTAGTCCAGGAAATAAAGGATTTGCTAGTGTTATTGGACTTGCTGCTTTAATAGCCATTGCTGGTGTTGTAATTGCATTTATTACACTAAGATACTAAATTATAAATAATTAAAGGGAGGGATAGTCATGTTGTATGCTTTAGATGTTAAGACTAGTTATTCTATGCTGAGTAGTTTAATTAAAATAGAAGAACTAGCAGAAAAAGCTAAAAAACTTGGCTATTTTTCTTTAGCCATAACTGATACAAATAATATGTTTGGTGCATATGAGTTTTATTTATCTTGCAAGAAAAATGATATCAAACCTATTATTGGTATTAAATTAGAATACAATGAAAATAAATTTATTTTACTGGCTAAAAATAATGATGGATATAGAAACTTGATTAAACTCTCTACGCTTATTTCAGAAGGTAGTATTGATAATGAAACTTTAATTAAGTATGCAGATAATTTAATATTAATTATGCCTTATAATAGTTATAATAGTGAGATTGTTTCTATATATAAAGAATACTTTGTAGGTTACTCTAATATAGAAGATAGAAATAACATTAAAGATAGAGCTGTATTTATTAATGATATTAGTTATCTAGAAAAAGATGGTTATAAATACTTAGACTATCTTATAATGATTAGAGAAGATAAAAAGTTAGGTGAATTTGAACTTAATACATTTAAGGATAAATATCTATTTGACAAGAATGAATTTAATCTCATTACTGATAATGAAGTCAGAGATAATATGGAGTATATTACTGATTCTTGTAACGTTACTTTAGAATATACTCCTAATTTACTTCCTATATATGATAAAGATATAAATCCTAATGAATTTCTTAGAAATCTAGCTTACAAAGGTATTAAAAGAAGACTTAATGATAATGTTAGTGATAAATATATAGAAAGATTAGACTATGAACTATCCGTTATTGAAAAGATGGGATTTAGTGATTATTTCTTAGTTGTATGGGATTATGTTAAATATGCTAAATTTAATAATATTTTGGTGGGACCCGGAAGAGGTAGCGCTGCGGGTAGTTTAGTGTCTTATGCTATTGGTATTACTGATGTTGATCCTATTAAATATGACTTATTATTTGAAAGATTCTTAAACCCTGAAAGAGTTACTATGCCCGATATTGATGTTGACTTTGATAGTGAAAAAAGAAATTTAGTTACTGAATATGTTACTAAAAAATATGGTGAAAAACATGCTATTGGAATTATTACTTTTAATACATTAGGAGCAAAGCAAGTAATTAGAGATTTAGCTAGATGTATGGATATCAGTCTTCCAATCACTGACGATATTTGTAAATCTATTACTAGTAAAGATTTAGTAAGTTCTTATACCGAAGGCAGTAAATTTCATAGATTAATCAATTCAAAAAAAGAATTTAAAATGTTATATGAAATAGGTAAGCATTTAGAAGGACTACCTAGACATATATCTATTCATGCTGCAGGTATCGTAATGAGTAGAAGACCAATAGATGAAATTATTCCTTTATATAAGAATCCTGTTGGTATATATACTACTGCCTATTCTAAAGATTACTTAGAACCTTTAGGCCTTCTTAAAATGGACTTTCTTGGTATTGATAACTTGACCCTAATAAGTAATGTTATTGACGAAATAAGAGAAAAAGAAAAAATTAATATTACTTTTGAAAGAATACCTGATAATGATAAGAAGGCTCTTGATATTTTTTATAATGTTGACACTGATGGTATATTTCAGTTTGAATCTCCAGGTATGAAGAGATTCTTAGAAAAGTTAAAGATAACCTCTTTTGACGATATTGTACTAGCCCTTGCTTTGTATAGACCTGGTCCTATGGATAATATAGATACTTTTATCAGAAGAAGAAATAATGAAGAAAAGATTACTTATATTCATCCTGACTTAGAGCCTATATTAAAAGGAACTTATGGTATTATAGTATACCAAGAACAGATAATGCAGATAGCAAGATTAATGGCGGGTTATTCTTTTGGCGAAGCCGATATTTTAAGAAGAGCCATGTCTAAAAAGAAGGAAGAAATTCTTTTAAAGGAAAAACCAAAGTTTATACAAGGATGTTTAAACAATGGTTATGATGAGAATGTAGCTTCTTCGGTATACGATTTAATACTTAAGTTTGCTAATTATGGATTTAATAAATCACATTCGGTAGCATATGCAATTACATCTTATAGAATGGCTTTTATAAAAGCATATTTTCCTAAATATTTTATAAGTGCAATATTATCTAACTCTATTGGTAATGATATTAAAACTAATATTTATATTAATAGAGCAAGAAAATCAAATATTAAGATATTACCACCAGATATTAATTTAAGTACTAGTAAATACTATGTTGATGGTAATAATATTAGATGTCCTTTATCAATTATTAAAAGTGTTGGTACAGTAAGTAGTAATGATATAATTAAAGAAAGAGAAAAAGGACAGTTTACTGATTTTAGTGACTTTGTACTTAGAATGAGTGGTACTTCAATTAATACAAGAGTTATAACTAATTTAATTAATGCTGGAGCAATTAATTTAGGATACAACAGAAGAACTTTAATAGAAAACTTGGATAATGTTTTAAATTATGCAGATATAGCAAAAGACTCTGGGATGATTGAAGTTGAAAAACCATATATTTTAGAATATGATGAATATTCTAAAAAGGACATTATGGATAGTGAATTAAAAACTATTGGATTTTATTTAACCGAACATCCAACCTCTAAATACCGTGAAGAAAGCAGTATTAGTTCTCTTAATATCAATAATTACTTTGATAAAAATATTAATATTATTGTTTTAATAAAAAAGATAAGAGAAACTACTACAAAAAATAATGATGTTATGGCCTTTATCACAGGTGAAGATGAATTTGGTGAAATTCCTTTAACTATATTTCCTTCTACATATAAAAGATTTAATAATATAGAAGAAGGTAATATTATTAAGGTCTTTGGTAGAGTAGAAAGAAGATTTGATAAATACCAAGTAATTGTTAATAATATACAAATACTAGAATAGGAGGATAATGTTATGAAAGGTAAGTTTATAGTTATATCAGGTCCTGGTGGTGTTGGTAAAACAATGTATACAAAAAACTATGTAAATAAAATTGCTGCCAAAAAGAAGACCCCTGATGATTGGTGCTATATATATAATTTTGAAGAACCAAATGAACCTATTGCTGTTTCTTTACCTGCTGGAAAAGGCAAGGAATTTAGAGATGATATGAACTCTTTTATACAAGATATAAAAAGAGATATTAAACTAACATTTGGCAACGAAGATTTTGATAAACAAAAGTCATTAATGCAAAGTACTTTTGAGCAAAAGAAAAACTCTTTATTGGAAAAATTAAATAAACAATCTATGAAAAGTGGTTTTCAAGTTAAAACTGCTCAAAATGGCGTATATATGATGCCTATTTTAAATGGCAAAACAATTGAAGAAGAAGAGTTTGAAAAGTTAGATGAAAAGACCAGAAAACAATTTGAAGAAAACTCTATAAAGGTTCAAGAGCAAATTATTGAAGCAATAAATCAAATTAAAGTTTTAGAAAAAGAGAATGCTAAAAAAATTGAAGAATGGCAGTCTAATATTGCATTAATAACAATTAATTCTCATGTAAACCCTTTAAAATCAAAATATAAAA
>OJAW01002103.1_pt1 | contig 10422 bp, 7 predicted proteins | sample 1589151 | NCBI WGS metagenome assembly OJAW01 (sample SAMN03283290) | human gut metagenome | biome: human-associated habitat; material: feces | host: Homo sapiens | place: Peru | collected 2012 | reverse complement strand
TATTATTTGCAAGATTTATTATATAAGGAGCATGACATATTACATTTTCTATATTTATACCCGCCTCTTTCATAAGATTATGAGCTTCGATTACATTATTTACATTTATTTCTTTTCTAATAGTATTTTGTGGAGCACCAGTATAAAACATAAATGTATTTGCATTATATGAGATGGCCTCCTTAACAGAACCTAAAAGTCCATTATTAAAACTTACATGTGAGCCTATTATCATTTTTTATCACCCTAATAAAAGAATATCACAAAATAAAAAAAAACTCAAATGAGTTTTTTTAAGACTTAGAACATTCTGATACTTTTTCTTTTGAACCAGTTTTAGTTGCCATCTTACAAATTTTCACTTCTTTAATACCGCCACAATTAGTTAACTTAGTCTTATCTTCAGCAGGAGCATTATTATAATCTTTAGCGTCTTCATAACCAGTCTTTGAATTTGCATCAAGGTAATAATATACACCATTAGTAAGCCAATATTTATAAGTGTATTGACCATTGCCTGTATATGTTACTAGTACAGAACCATCATATTGTTCTTTTCCTTCAGTATATCCTTGAGTTTTTAGCCATTCAAATGGCATACAAACTGATTCAGTTGAATTGAATTGAGGGTCAGATTTTAAAGCTTCTGCTTGATAAGCCGTTTTGGCAGCATTCATTAAATCAAGTCCATCACTTCTTAAAGCAGCCTTTCTTGAATTAGTCATTAATGGTCCAATTGCAGTAATACCGATTAACATAACAACCGCTAAAATAACGATTACAGCAAGAAGTTCAACTAATGTAAAACCTTTTTTATTATTTCTCATATTTGCTATCCTTTCTATATTAAGAATAGCATACTAAAAAATTTTTTTCAAGATGTTTTTACTTAATTGTGTCAATTATTGATGATATCATTTCTACTGTGTCAATTGCTTTACTTATTTTATCGGTAGTTCTTTCTTTATAAACTTCCTTCATTTTACTTTCAAATGTTTTAAAAAAGTTTGGATTACGATTTAAATCTTTTATATAATATGAGTTTTCCATAAAATGAGAAAATAATTTTTCATTTTCTTTTAAAGAAATTAGTACACTTTTATTCATTAATCCTCGAAAAATTTATTAAGTGGTCTTGGTGTAACTGGCGCTTTAGGAATGTTTCCTCCAGTTTTACTTGTAAGTTCTTGAACAAAATCTAATGCTTTTTGAGCTGTTGTAATATGTTCTTTAATAGTATCTATATTAACATTCTTTATTAAATCATTTATTTTAAAACTACTATCTCCATTTCTTTCACTATTTTTATATTTACTCCATACACTTTCATCTTCTCCATAAATATCATAAAGTTCATAAAATTTTTGCCATGACATTTCACCATTTTCTATGTACTTAGCAAGACTTGGATTTTTACTTGCAAATTCTTTAAAATCATCTTTTTTACTCATGATATCACCAATATAAATATATGAAAATAATATAGTAAAATGAATAAAACACCCAATTTATTGAGTGTTTATTTTTTTATATTTTAAAACTATTTGTAAAATCCTCAAATGATATTTGAGTTTCCTCTTTAGGTTCTTCTTTAGGAGGATCTATTTCTTTTGTTTTACCTATTTTTTCAAATTCATATTTTGGTTTTACATTAACAACTTTTAATTTAGTATATGTACTTCCAAAGCTATTTGAATCCATAATAGGAATATCACTATTTTTTATTTCATTAACATCATCATTTGTTTTAATAACATTAATTGTTCTAACATTTGAGGTAAATGCAGATATTACTCTATAATCTTTAGTTTTATTTTTTTTAATTATTTCTTTACCCTTTTTATTTCTAGTTAACTCTACAAGTTCAGATAATTTAACTCTTTTTGCAGTATTTAAATTAGTAAAAATATTTATGTATTCATCACTATCATTAATTTGAGAGGATGATATAACATTATTATCCTTTATAGGATATCCTTTTACACCTGATGCTTTAGGCCCAACCTCTGGGATTTCACCTGTTTCAAATAATAAGTAATAGTTATTATCTGTTAAAATTAAAGTTTTCTTACCCTCTTTTTGAACACTTATTAGTTCATCATTATCCTTAAGTTTTATTGCCGTCATTGGTTTAGAACATCTTGAAACCTCAAACTCTTCCATTCTAACTTTTTTAATCATACCCTCTTTTGAGGTTAATACTAAAGATGTACCCTTTTCAAAAATAAATGAATTAATTATTCTTTCGTTTTCTTTAATCATTATTAGGTTACTTATATGTTTACCTAAATCTTTCCATTTACATTCAGTTATTGTATGTACTGGAATAAATAAATAGTTTCCAAGAGATGTAAATGATAATATATAATCTCTTGTATTAAGTTCAAACATATTTCTAACAAAATCACCAGGTTTTAAAGTTGTTTCATCAGTGGCCGCTTTAAATGACTTCATAGGAACTTTTTTAATATAACCATCATTTGTAACAACAACAATAACATCCTCTTTAGGTATCATATCTTTTAAATCAACTTTTATTTCAGTTATTTCATCTTTAATTTCAGTCTTTCTTGGAACTGCATAGTTTTTCTTAACTTCTCTAAGTTCTGATTTCATAAGTGATTTTAAAACAACTTCATCAGATAATATTTCATGACATCTTTCAATTAATTTCTGAAGTTCTTCGGCTCTTTCCTTTAAAACTACAATATCAGTATTTGTTAATCTATAAAGTTGTAAAGTTACTATTGCTTCCGCTTGCTCTATATTAAAATCAAATTTATTAACTAAATTTTCTTTTGCATCTGCTTTATTTTTAGAACCTCTTATTACTTTTATAACTTCATCAAGAATTGATATTGCTTTCATTAGTCCTGATACAATATTAAATTCTTTTTCATAAGTTTTAAGTTCAAATGTAGTTCTTTTTATAATAATATCTTTATAGTGTGCAATATAAGCATCAAGTATTTCAAGTATTCCTAGTACTTTAGGACTCCTGTTTACAATTGAAACCATATTATAATTATAACTTATCTGAAGATCAGTATTTTTAAATAAATAATTTAAAATAAGTTCCTTATTTGCACCAGTTTTTAAATCAATTGCTATTTGTAGACCTTCTCTATCAGTTTCATCTCTTACTTCGCTTATACCATCAACTTTTTTATCAATTCTAATTGAATCAATTTTACTTACAAGAGCTGCTTTATTTACATCAAAAGGTATTTCAGAAATTATAATTTGTTCTTTACCTTTTTCTTTTTTAAACTCTGTTTTCGCTCTAACAATTACTTTACCAGTTCCTTTTGTAAAAGCAGATATTATTCCCTCTTTGCCTTCGACTATTCCTCCCGTAGGGAAATCTGGTCCTTTTACAATTTCTAAAATTGTTTCTAATCTACATGATGGAGAATCTATTCTTTTTATAGTGGCCTCAATTATTTCTCCTAAATTATGAGGAGGTATATTTGTTGCATACCCTGCAGAAATACCATTTGCACCATTTACAAGTAAATTAGGAAATTTTGCAGGAAGTACAGTAGGTTCTAAGAAACGATCATCAAAGTTAAGAGCCCAAGATACTGTTTCTTTATCTAAATCTTTTAAAAGTTCATTACTTATTTTAGCAAGTCTTGCTTCAGTATAACGATATGCAGCTGGACCATCACCATCCATTGAACCATTATTTCCATGAATATCGACTAAAATATGATTTTGTTTCCACCATTGGCTCATTCTTACCATTGCATCATAAACTGATGAGTCTCCATGTGGATGGAATTTACCTAAAACATCACCAACTGTTGCAGCACATTTTATATACCCTTTGTCGGAGGTATTTCCTGCTTTATACATTGCATAAAGTATTCTTCGTTGAACTGGTTTTAAACCATCTCTAACATCTGGAATAGCACGGTCAAGAATTATTTCTTTAGCGTACTTTCCAAATCTATCACCCATTATTTCCTCAAGGGCATAATCTTGTATTCTTTTTAAAATTTCATTTTCCATATTTTACCCCCTATAATTATCTTCCATGGTAAACTCAACATTTTCATTTATCCATTCTTTTCTAGGTTCTACTTTATCACCCATTAATGTACTAACTCTTTTTTCCGCAAGAGCGGCATCTGTAATATTTACTCTAATAAGCATTCTTGTATCTGGATTCATTGTTGTTTCCCAAAGTTGTTCTGGATTCATTTCACCAAGTCCTTTATATCTTTGTACTGCATATTTACCAGAATTTTCTCTTTTTATGTTTTCAAGTTCTTCATCAGTATAAGCATAAAATCTTTTCTTACCATAATCAATTTTATAAAGTGGAGGAACAGCTATATATAAGTGTCCTGTTTCAATAAGACCACGCATATATCTATAAAAGAATGTCAAAAGTAGTATTTGAATATGAGCTCCATCAACATCGGCATCGGTCATTATTATTACTTTATCATAATTTGACTCACTAGCATCAAAACTTTGACCTACACCAGCACCAATTGTATAAATTAATGTATTAATTTCTTCATTTTTAAATAAATCTTCACTACTTGCTTTATCAGCATTTATAACTTTACCACGAAGAGGAAGTATTGCTTGAAATTTACGATTTCTTCCACCTTTAGCAGAACCACCTGCTGAATTACCTTCGACTATAAAAAGTTCATTTATTTTAGGATTTTTACTTTGGGCAGGAGCAAGTTTTCCCGATAAATTCTTTTCTATTTTACTTTTATTTTTGCCATTTCTTGCTTCTTCTCTTGCTTTTCTTGCGGCTTCCCTAGCTGTTTTACTCTTCATTGCTTTTTCAAGTATATTAAGAGCAACCTCTTTATTTTCCTCAAGGTAAAATTTCAAACTATCATAAGTTATACTTTCTGTTATACTTCTTGCTTCTGGAGTACCAAGTTTTCCTTTTGTTTGTCCCTCAAATTGTAAAAGTTCCTCAGGTATTTTAAGACTTATTACTGCAGTTAAACCCTCTCTTACATCTGCTCCATCAAGTGAATAATCTTTACCTTTAAAAATACTATTATTTTTTGCATAATCATTAAATGCTTTAGTAATTCCAGTTTTAAAACCAACTTCGTGTGAACCTCCATCACTAGTTTTAACATTATTTACAAATGATAAAATATTTTCTTGATAAGTATCAGTATATTGAAGAGCAACATCTACTTCAATACCTTGTTTAGTTCCAGAATAATTTATAACTTTATGAAGGGTTGTTTTATCTTCATTTATATAATCTACAAAACTAGTTAAACCATTTTCATAATGATATTTAACTTCTTTTTTATCAGCTTCATCAATAACTTCGATTGTAAGACCAGGAAGTAAAAAAGCACTTTCTTGCATTCTTTCACAAATTGTTGTATATGAAAATTGTAAGTTTTTAAAAATATCATCATCAGGTTTAAATTTTACAATAGTTCCTGTTTTTTTACTTTCACCAATTGTCCTAAGAGGATTTTTTACTTTACCACCATTTTCAAAATCAATTTCACTTATTTTACCATCACGATAAATTACCACTGTCATTGAACTAGACAAAGCATTTACTACAGAGGCACCTACGCCATGTAGTCCTCCTGAAACTTTATAACCATCCTCAGTAAACTTACCACCTGCGTGAAGTACAGTATAAATAACCTCAGGAGTACTTTTTCCTGAAGCGTGCATTCCAATCGGTACACCACGACCATTGTCCGCTACCGTAATTGAATTATCTTTATTAATAACTATTTTTATATAGTTACCAAAACCATTTATTACTTCATCTATTGAGTTGTCTACAATTTCCCACACTAAATGATGAAGGCCTCTTTTATCTGTTGAACCAATATACATACCTGGTCTTTTTCTAACAGCCTCCAAGCCTTCTAAAATCTTAATAGATGATTCATCATATTTTTTTACCATAGTACCACCTTAAATTATTATAAATAAAAAATTAAATTTTATCAACTTAACTTTACACAATTTTTATTTTTAACTGTAAAGTTTAATAAAAAAAGAAAGTTTTTACACTTTCTAATTATAATAAATTAAGTGGATCTGAAGAATTATCTTTTAAAACTGGTTCTTCAGTTTTTAATTTTGGAAGTTCAATTGCCATTGTATCATCTAAATCATCATCATTATTTTCTACAACTGGAGTTTCCTCTTTTACAGGAGTAACTACATTATTATTTGGAACATATACTGAACTATATACATTCATTACTTTAGGTTTTTCAGCAGCTTCTTTTTGAACTTCTGGAGTTACCAAAGGTTTTGTTTCCAAATTTTTCATCTCTTTATCAAGCGAAGATGAAAGTTCTTTTAAACGATTTACAGTTTCTTCTTCTTTTTTATTAACTCTATATACTTCATCATCAATAACAGGTTTTGTCTCCTCGATAGTAGGTTTTATTTCCATTACAGGTGGAATAACCGGAGTAACTTCTTGAACTTGAGTTTCCACTACTTTTGGTGTAACTGGTACTTCAGTTTTAACTTCCATAACTGGAGCAACTGGGGTAACTTTAACGGGTTCAACAACTGGAGTATCTAAAGTTTGAATAGTTGGAGTAACAGTTACTGGTTTAACTTCAGGTACAGTATTTGTAGGTACACTTACCACAGGTGTTACTTCTGTTTGAACTTTAGGTTCAACTGGTGTATTTTGTACTGAAATATTTTGAACAGTTGTTTTTACTTCAGTATTAGAAATATTTGAGCTATTTTGCGCCTCTTTTAATTTTTCTAAATTAAGTTTCTGCGTTTCTTCAATCTTCTTTTGATCTTTTTTTCCTAAGAAAAAGACAATAAAAAATGCTATAAGAAGTACAATTATGACCACTCCTAAATAAATAGGAAAGTACTTATTAGCATACAAATTTATAATAAAATCTTTCAATGTAAACACCTCTTTATTCTATTTAATTTTATCATTTAAATTATTAAAATGCAATAACTTTACTTCTATTTTTTAATGCTTTTAATATTAAAATAAAAAAAACAAAGTATATCTCAACTTTATTTCTTCTTTCTAAAGAATGTTCTAATAACATAATATAAAAATGCACAATATATAGCAATATAAAGCCATATTATAATTGTTTCTATTATACCTGAGGTATTTGATACTATAATATGATATATGGAATTATGAAAATATTTATTAACTAAAGCTGAAAACTCTGGTACACCAAGCATTCTTTCTATAATATCTAGTAATCTTAAAAATATATCAAGTATACAAATTATATATACAACATTACTAAATTTTCTAAAAAATACAATTGTTAGTATTATTAATAAAATAATAATTATTAAATCTATATCCATCTTTCTATCACCTACTTTATAATATTACCACAAAAATAATGTAAAAAAAAGTCTATTTTAATATAAAAAAAGAAGAAACTAATTTGTTTCCTCTTCATTTGTTTCTTCAGTTTTTACTTCCTCTTCGGTATCTACTTCTTTTACATCTTCAGTTTTAGGTTCTTCATTAACTTCAGGTTTTTCATCCATTAAATTTTCTTCTAAAGCCTCGGTTGCATCAGTTTCCATAAATTGTTTTTCAAGAGCAATATCAATATTTGAATATTCAGTAGCACCAGTACCTGCTGGGATAAGTTTACCAATAATAACGTTTTCTTTTAAACCTTTTAAGTAGTCAACTTTACCTTTAATAGCAGCATCTGTAAGTACTCTTGTAGTCTCTTGGAATGAAGCCGCTGATAAGAATGAATCAGTTTCAAGAGATGATTTTGTAATACCAAGCATAATTGGAAGTCCTTTAGCAGGAACACCACCTGCAAGTAGTACTGGTTTGTTTCCTTCATTAAATGTTTTAAGTGAAACAGATAAGCCCTCAACAAATTTAGTATCTCCTGGATCTAAGATTCTCATCTTATTAATCATTCTCTTAACAATAATTTCAATATGTTTATCGTTAATATCAACACCTTGAAGTTTATATACACTTTGAATTTCTTTTAGAATGTATTCTTGAGCAGTAAGTGGGTCAGTAACAGCAAGTAATTCTTTAGGTGCAATAACACCTTCAGTAAGTTTATCTCCTGCTTCTACTTTATCACCAACGCTAACTCTAAGTTTCATATTATAAAGTGTTGTATGTTCTCTAGAACCAGCATCATTAGTTACTGTAATGATATGTTTACCACCATTTTCCTCAATTTTAGTAACTTTACCTGTAATTTCAGAAATAGTTGCTTTATATTTTGGAGTTCTAGCTTCGAATAATTCTTCAACTCTTGGAAGACCTTGTGTAATATCATCTTCACCGGCAACTCCACCTTTGTGGAAGTTTTTCATTGTAAGCTGTGTACCAGGTTCACCAATTGATTGAGCAGACATAATACCTACAGCTTCACCAGTTTCAACTAAGTTACCTGTAGCAAGGTTTCTACCATAACATTTTTGACAAACACCGTTTTCAGTTTTACAAGTAAGTGAAGAACGAATTTCAACTTGTTTAATGCCAGCTTTTTTAACTTTTTGAACAACAGCTTCAGTAATCATTTCACCAGATTCACATAATACTTTTTTAGTTTCTGGATCAATAATCTTTTTAGCAGCAAATCTTCCTAAAATTCTTTCTTCAAGAGGTTCAATTACAGAACCATCTTTATCATTTAATAAGTCTTTAACAACTACACCATGAATTGAACCACAATCATGTTCTTTAACAATAATATCTTGAGCAACATCTACAAGTCTTCTTGTTAAGTAACCAGAGTCGGCAGTTTTTAAGGCAGTATCGGCAACACCTTTTCTTGAACCGTGTGTTGATAAGAAGAATTCTAGAACTGAAAGTCCTTCCATAAATGATGATGTAATCGGAATTTCAACTGTATCACCATTTGGTTTAGCCATTAAGCCTTTAAGACCTGCAAGTTGGGTAAAGTTTGTAACCTCACCACGCGCACCTGAATTCATCATCATGAATATTGGGTTATCAAAATCGCCAGCACTCATTTCTTTGAATTCATTTTTTACGTTTTCAGTACATTTAGACCAAATTGCAATAACAGCTTCATGTCTCTCTTCTTTAGTAATAATACCACGTTTAAATTGTTTATTAACTTTATCAACTGCAGCTTTTGCCTCTGCAATAAATTCTTCTTTTTTATGTGTAGTTTTGATATCAGCATAAGATACTGTAATACCAGCTATAGTTGAATACTTAAATCCTTGATCTTTTAATTTATCAAGCATTATAGATGTTTCAGTAGTACGATATCTTTTAAATACTTGAGCAATTAATGATTTTAATGTTCCCTTCACAAAAGGTGATACTAAAGGCATTTCTTTAATAGCCTGTGGAATATTAGTTCCAGGTTCTAAGAAATATTTCATTGGTGTAATACCTTCGATATTATCTTTTGAAGGTTCATTCATATATGGGAATGAATCTGGGAATATTTCATTAAATTTAAGTTTTCCTACTGTAGTAACTAAATATTTACCTTGTTGTTCATCAGTAAATAATTTATGTTTAAATGCACTAGCAGGAATAGCAATTCTTGTATGTAAAGTAATTTCTTTTCTTTCATAAGCCATTAATGCTTCATTTTCATCTTTGAATACTCTACCTTCGCCTTCTTCACCAGCTTTTTCAATAGTTAAATAACAGTTACCAAGTACCATATCTTGTGAAGGTGTAACAATTGGTTTTCCATCTTTTGGATTTAAAATGTTGTTAGCACCAAGCATTAAAAGTCTTGCTTCTGCTTTTGCTTCTTCAGATAAAGGTACGTGAACAGCCATTTGGTCACCATCGAAGTCGGCGTTAAATGCAGCACATACAAGTGGATGTAGTCTTATTGCTTTACCACCAATTAATACTGGTTCAAATGCTTGAATACCAAGTCTATGTAGAGTTGGTGCACGGTTAAGCATTACTGGATGTTCTGTTATAACATCTTCGACTATATCCCAAACACATTCATTTCTAGTTTCAATTAATTTTTTTGCTCCTTTAATATTATGAGCAAGACCTCTTTCTACTAAACCATGAATAACATGTGGTTTAAATAGTTCAAGAGCCATTTCTTTTGGCAATCCACATTGATACATTTTAAGGCTTGGTCCAACTACGATAACTGAACGGCCAGAGTAATCAACTCTCTTACCAAGTAAGTTTTGTCTAAAACGACCTTGTTTTCCTTTAAGCATTGAAGATAAACTCTTAAGTGGTCTATTAGAAGATGCTGTTACACTTCTTCCTCTTCTACCATTATCAAATAATGAGTCAACAGCTTCTTGAAGCATTCTCTTTTCATTTTGAATAATAATTGAAGGTGCACCTAGTTCAATAAGTTTCTTTAATCTATTATTTCTATTAATAACTCTTCTATATAAATCATTTAAGTCACTAGTAGCAAATCTACCACCATCAAGTTG
>OJAW01002100.1_pt1 | contig 10426 bp, 10 predicted proteins | sample 1589151 | NCBI WGS metagenome assembly OJAW01 (sample SAMN03283290) | human gut metagenome | biome: human-associated habitat; material: feces | host: Homo sapiens | place: Peru | collected 2012 | reverse complement strand
TGGGTTTGGCAGGAGGCTTTGCCGGAGTAAAGATTTATCGTAACAGTAAAAAGGAGGAGGAATAGTATCATGAAAAGATTATTTTTAGCGACAGTCCTATTCTCCCTTGCCATATTGTCCGGCGGAAAGGCTATGGCACAATTTGCAGGAGGTAGCGGAACGCAAAGCGACCCATACTTGATTGCAACTGCCGAGCAGTTCAACAAAATGGGAGGAGAACAATACAGCAGCAAGTATTATAAGCAGATTGCTAACCTGACATTCGGTGGGCAGAACGCCTTCAAAGCCATAGACTTCTCCGGACACTATGACGGAGGTGGTCATTGTATCACTGCCGATAGAAAGCAAAACACGGCTTTGTTCGGAACACTGTCAGGAAGCGTAAAGAACGTAACGCTTTTCGGCATAGATGTGCAAACCGCTCAATCCTCCGGCATATTGGCAGTATCGATAGGAGGCGGAAGACTCGACACAATATCCGTATTTGCCTCCTCTCTCTCAGTATCGGCAAACGCTTCCGTCCTGTTTGCAGGTATCCTGGCTTCGTCCTCATGGACATCCACCGTCTTTTGCTGCGGTGTCGATAACTGCTCCATCTCTTTCAATCCCGGCACTTGGGCAGGCGAGGTGGGAGGCTTGGTGGGTGTAAGCCATGGCGATACACTTGAGTACTCCTCATTCAGCGGCAAGATAGACCTCTACGGCAGCAACTCAAATCGTTACGCTTCCGGTCTGATAGGCAGAGCGAATGGTTCATCGGTTAAGGCTTGCATGGTGAGCGACGGCTATGTTAACATGGCAGGAAATGTCAACGCCCACATCTGCGGCTTGGTTTATTCCAAAGTAGATCAACATACTCCGCATACCGCAATCAGGAACTCAGCCATCGAAAGCAATTTCGCACTGAAACTTATGGGAGTGGTGCAGACTCAGGATAATACGAACGTGAATGAGATTTCCAACAGCACAGACACATCGAAATGTGCAACGATATTCTCCGATGTAAACCCCGAGAATATTACTCAAACGGCGAATTATCTGAATGATGGCTTGAACCCGCCTGCTTTCACAGTAAGCAACGGACAAATCGTCCACGCAACGACACCTAAGAAGATGAACTTCACTAACGGCAGGTACGAAAACATAGGAAGCGGTCGCTTCGATCGTGCATACACATGGCAAAGAACGGGCGAAGCCGACGTTCCTAAATACATAATAAGGAGTAGCACAAGTGTAAGCATAGAGCCCGGTGTTACCTTGCCTGATGGAATAGAAATAGAAATACAATACGGAGGCAACCTTATCAACAAAACGGACAATGCCGTTCGTGCAAGTCTTAGAACTCAAACACTTTTAACTAACTTTTGGACTCTTATAGGTTTCCCTGTTGAGGGAGAGAGTGATTTAGCTCCTCTTGCGGCATCTGACGCTCCGGATATATGGGCATTGGCATTCAAGTATGGAGAAAACAAATGGAATGAGGACAACTTCCTTCACTATAATGATGAACAGCAAGACAAAATACAGGCAGGAAACAGCATAATGGCTTACAGCAGCGATGCATACTCTCCTATAGTAACAGGACAGACAGTGAACCGTTCGCTTACTGTAACGAATAATGTTACCGGCAGTGATTCCGCAGGCAGATGGATGGCATTGGCAAATCCTTACCCTGCTGCAATAGATCCATCGGCTGTTGTAAACTCCGTATCTGTACAAGGACAGTCGTTATATGTATATGTATCAGAATTGAAGACTTGGTCTACAAACTTGCCATCAGTCCCTGCCGGTCGCGGATTTATGTTGAATATGAAAGATGGAGAAACTTCTTTCACCTTTGACAAAAACATGATAAAGGGTTATAGCAACAGTCCTGCCGCTAAATCCGCAGTTGCCAAGAGAGACTTCCTGACCGTCTCCGTATCCACCGACGGCTACAAAGTTCCTGTGATGTTTGCAAAGAACGAAGCGGCAAGAGAGGATTACGACATTTTCGACGCCAATAAATTATTCGGCGACGGCAGCTTGGCAGAGCCTTATTTGATTTGCAAGGGTATCAATCTTTGCAAGGAAGAAGTGAACAGCCTGCCTTATACTGCAACAATGAACATCAAGTCAGGCGAAGCACGAAGCGTTGAAATCATTGCCGATAACATACCCGAGGGATACAGCCTTGTTCTGCTTGACGGTGAAGAAGAGATAGCGATGAACCAAGGCGACACCTACACCGTCGAAATCGCAAGCGGAGAGAATGCCGACCGCTTCAAATTGAAGATAGGCGAGAAGAACGTATCCATCACCGATGTCGAGAAAGTGGCAGACCTTTCAATCCGAAACAACAACCGCAACATCATCATCGAAGGCGGAAAGAACATAAAGGCGGAAGTATATAACACCTTGGGACAAAAGGTATATGAAACCACCGCAAGGAACTTCAACATCGAAGGCGTAGCGGCAGGAGCATACGTGATAAAAGTACAGAGCGGCAAAGCCGTACAATCGCAAAAGGTGATTATCCGATAGATTTTTTCATGATTTAAGTATATATTATTTATGTGAGCCTCGCAGGTGAGAACCTCCGAGGCTTTTTTCTTGCCCTTTCGCTCTGTTTTAATCGTCGCAGAACCTGATGGGAAAATGCTTGAAGTTGAGCCTATTGTCTGCAAGCTTGATGGGAAGGTGAGAAAATTGACACTTTTAGGGTGAAAAAGTGTCAATTCTGTAGTGCAAAAGTGTCAATTTTGTAGTCAAAAAGTGTCAATTTTCTACTATAAAAGTGTCAGTTTTCTGATGTAAAAGTGTCAATTTTTCAAGTTGCCGTCAAGGGTGGAAAGGGCGGCAGCAGGTTTTGAGGCGATAAGCTGCCGTTTCCGCCACTTAAAAAGCAAAACAAACAAGATTTCGTGGCTGTTTATCCGATTACCGATACTCCGGCATGCAACAAAGTGTCGAGCAAGCATGCCTGTTCTTTTGCAGATTATTCTTACCTTTGTGGTTTCAAAGGAATTTGCGATGAGGCTATATACAGAGGATATTGTCAAGAAATACAGGAAAAGGACTGTTGTAAAGGGTGTTTCCATTGAGGTGAGTCAGGGGGAGATTGTAGGCTTGTTGGGACCTAACGGTGCGGGAAAGACAACGACGTTTTATATGATGACGGGCTTGATTCGTCCTTATGCAGGTAAGGTTTTTCTTGATGAGACGGATATAACGTCTATGCCTATGTATAAGCGTTCGCAACTCGGCGTAGGCTATTTGGCGCAGGAGGCTTCGGTGTTCAGAAATATGTCTGTGGAGGATAATATAATGGCTATTTTGGAGTTCCGAAAAATGAATGCTTCCGAGAGAATGGCAAAGATGGAGTCGCTTTTGCAGGAGTTCAGTTTGGTGCATATCCGCAAGAATAAGGGCAATCAGCTTTCGGGGGGTGAGAGACGCAGATGCGAGATCGCAAGGGCTTTGGCTGCAGACCCGAAGTTTATTCTTTTAGATGAGCCTTTTGCAGGGGTCGATCCTATTGCAGTACAGGATATTCAGCATATTGTTCGGGAGTTGAAAGACAGAAATATCGGTGTGCTGATAACCGATCATAATGTGCATGAAACTCTTTCCATAACGGATAGGGCTTATTTGTTGATTGAGGGTAATGTCTTCAAACACGGCACTCCGCATGAGCTGGCGGAAGATGAGGAGGTGAGACGGAAGTACTTGGGTAATGATTTTGAATTAAGGTAGGGCTTATGTTGCTGATTTATGCCGGCAAGATGACAAACCGTTTGGGTTATACGTTGAATTTGATATTCGACGAGATGATGGGCATAGAGTATTCCATAACTACGGACAGGGAATATTTTATGGCTTATGAGGGTGCCAAGTTTTCGTATTGCAGAGAGAATTTGGGCAATGAGGTGTTTTTGAGGTGTACAGATGTTTTGTTCCAAACGACGATAGAAGTTTTGGATTTGGATTATTTTGAGCAAGACGGGCTGCCTTATATATTCAGGACTTATTCGCAGACTTCGGTTTGCAATTATGATGTTTTGGCTTCTGTGTTTTATTTCGTCTCCCGATATGAGGAATATCTGCCTTTCATCAAGGACGAACATTCCCGTTTCTGTGCCGAGGATAGTTTGGCTTATAAGAAAGGCTTCTTGCAAAAGCCGGTGGTGAATATATGGGTTGAGGAGTTGAAGAAGGAAATTTTATCGGCGTATCCCGATTTGCCACATAAGGCAAACTGCTTTTCTTTCTTGAATACGATAGATGTGGATTCGGCTTATTCTTATATAGGTAAGGGTTTTTTCAGAACATCAGGTGGTTTGTGCAAAGACTTTCTGAGGGGTAATTTCGCCTTGTGCAACAGGCGTATAGGGGTATTGATGGGCAAGGCTGCAGATCCTTATGATACGTTTGACTATATTATTTACACGATAAAGAAGTATAAAGTGAGGACGGTATTCTTTGTGTTGTTCGGTTACTACGGACAGTTCAACAAGAATATAAGTCCGTATAATCGCAGATTTCAAGGATTGGTCAAGTCTTTGTGCGATTATGCCAAGGTCGGAATACACCCTTCGTATGAATGTTTGGAAGAGCCGGAACAGATTAACGAGCAGGTGAGAATGCTGAAATCGATTCTGCATAAACCGATACATCGCAGCAGGTTCCATTATTTGAGGTTTCGTTTGCCGGAATCGTATAGAAATCTGATTGATAACAATATTGAAAGAGACTTTTCTATGGGTTATTCCGATGAGATCGGGTTCCGTGCCGGCATTTGCAACAGTTTCAATTTTTATGATTTGGCTCTGGATTTTGAAACTAAATTGAGAATTTACCCGTTTGCTTGTATGGACGTGGCTCTCAAAAACGGCTTGAAGTTCCGGCCTAAGGAGGCATTTGATAAAATAAGGGAGCTTGTCGAAGAGGTGAGAAAGGTTAATGGTAGGTTTATAAGTATATGGCATAATGAAAGTTTATCGGACGAAATGGAATGGAAGTCATGGAGAGAGGTTTATGAGAAAACTTTGGAACTTGTTTCGTCAAACGACTGTATAAACTGACATATATATTATTGTATAGATATGATTGTATTGACTGGTGCTGCCGGTTTTATCGGCAGTTGTATGCTTGGAAAATTGAATGCGGAGGGTCGCAAGGACGTTATCATCGTTGATGACTTCTCAAAAAAAGAGAAAGCGGAGAATTATTCTGCTTTGAAATATGCAGAGAAAATAGACAGAAGGGTGTTCTTGAATTGGTTTGAGAAGAACGCTGAGGCTGTGGAGTGTGTATATCATTTGGGAGCAAGGACAGATACTACGGAATTTGATTGGAAGGTTTTTGTCAATCTGAATCTTGAATATACCAAGAGTATTTGGCGTATCTGTGCGGAGAACGGTATTGCGATGGTGTATGCTTCTTCGGCGGCTACGTACGGCGGCGGTGAATTGGGATATGATGACGACTTGGCTTTAATTCCCGACTTAAAGCCGTTAAATCCTTATGGAAGATCGAAGCAGGAGTTTGATGTTTGGGCTTTGAAGCAGGAAAAGATGCCTCCTTTCTGGGCAGGTTTCAAATTCTTCAATGTCTATGGCCCGAATGAGTATCACAAGGGCAGAATGGCTTCTGTTATATTGCATTCTTTCGAGCAAATCAACGAATGCGGAAAGGTAAAGTTGTTCCGTTCCCATAGGGAAGATTACAAGGACGGTTGGCAGATGAGGGACTTTGTGTATGTGAAAGATGTGGTCGATGTGCTTTACTATATGATGACTAACAAACCCAAGTCCGACATTTACAACCTCGGCAGCGGAAAGGCAAGGAGCTTCCACGACTTGGCAGCTGCTACTTTTGCGGCTATGAATAAAGCTGTCAAGATAGAGTATATAGACATTCCGCTTGATATAAGGGATAAGTACCAATACTTCACGGAGGCTAAGATGGAGAAGTTGAGAATGGCAGGATACAAAAAGGAGTTTCATTCTTTGGAAGAGGGTGTAAGGGATTATGTACAGAATTATTTGATGGGACATTCTTATTTCGCAGGCTTATGAATTACAAAGCAAAGTTACATGATATAAAAGCTTTCGTTTTTGACTATGACGGAGTAATAAGCGATGGCAATATTTGGTCGGCTGATGATAAAATCATAGTCAGAAGCGGTAATGTCAAGGACGGGTATGCCATTCAGTATGCTTTGAGGAAAGGTTATACGGTGGCAGTCTTGTCAGGTGGAAATGGCACGAGCATACAGGCAAGAATGAAGATGTTGGGTGTGGAGGACGTGTATTTGGGTTCTCATCGCAAGATGGAAATATTTGAGAATTTCTTGAAAGAGAAATCTTTGAAAGCGGAGCAAGTGCTGTATGTGGGAGATGATATTCCTGATTATGACGTAATGAAAGTTGTCGGCGTAGCAGCTTGTCCCGCTGATGCAGCAGAAGAAATAAAAGCGGTTGCCGATTATATTTCTCGCAGAACAGGCGGACACGGTTGTGTCAGAGATGTGATAGAACAGGTTCTGCGATTGCAGGGGCAATGGTTTCACGAAGATGCCAAAGCGTGGTAAGGTTATTTTCGATTTATGTTTTGTTGTGCTTGCTAAGTGCAGGTCTCCTTTCCCAGAATGTGAAAGGATTTGACAACTATGCCACCTACTACCATAATAAGTTTGAGAACAGGAAGACTTCTTCGGGTGAGATTTTTTCCCAAAAGAAATATACTGCTGCTCATCGTACCCTGCCTCTGAATACCTTGGTGAGAGTTACTCATTTGACTAACGGAAGGTCGGTCTTGTTGAGGATAAATGACAGATGTCCGCGTTCCGGGGTTATTGATTTGTCATACTTGGCTGCCCAAAGAATTTTACTGCATAAAACAGGAACTGCAAAAGTCAAAGTGGAGGTTTTGGGAAACGAGTATATGGAATTATGGGAAAAACAGGACGAATTATTTGAAATGTTCGATAGAGCGGAGTTTAACGACAGTGTAAGGAACAGATACCTCGATTCTGTGATTTTTGCAAAAGGCAATAAGTACGAACAGACGTTCTTGTTCACATATTACGTCAGGTTAGCAACGGCAGGCAATCAAAACGAAGTGCGAATGATAATACATCAGTTGCCTGCGGAATATCAGAAGTTATCAAAGGCGGTAAAAGTGTATAACGAGAGCTTCTACTATATAAATATAGGTCCGTTCATCTCAAAAAAAGCAGCCGAAGAAGCGGTAGAAGAGTTGAAAAAGCGGTATCCTTTGGCTCATCTGATTAAAAAGAAAGATGATTAAATCACCATTTAACATATTGGCAATCAAAGGAAAGAACGATAAAAGAAGAAAAAAGAGAAAGAAAAATGCGGACAGAGGTTTCTTTTTTATACAGAATTTAGTTACCTTTGCACGACTACTTTCTATGGTAGCTTGTTATGCTGTAATAATGGGGAGTACAAAAATTGAAATGCATGAATCTACTATTACAATTTATGTATAGGCAGTTCGATATATCAGAGAAGAGACGTTCATGGGTAACAGCCTTGGTCGTATGCTTTGCATGCTGCGGCGTTTTGCAGGCTCAACAAGAACCTCAATTCTCTCAATATATGTTTAACAGACTTTCCTATAATCCGGGATATGCCGGAAGCAATGGTGCTATATGTTTTACCGGCTTTTACAGAAATCAATGGATGGGCTTGAATCTGACCGATGCACGAGGAGAAAAAACAGGGGCTTCCGGCGGAGAGACAATGAATTTGTCCTTCGATATGCCTGTAAGATTCCTGCATGGAGGTATTGGAGCAACTGTAATTTCCGACAAAATAGGTTTTTGGAACAATTTGCATGCCAAGATAGATTATGCTTTCAGAATTCAATTTCCAAGGGGTAATCTTGCGATAGGTATTGAAGCACAATTATTCAATTCGAGTTTGGATATGTCCAAGTTGATAGGAGCCGATCAATTCACGGAAGATGACCAAATAACATCGTCCAACGACCCCGTTTTGTCAGACCCGACAAAACAAGAGGACTTTCTATTTGACTTGGGTGCCGGCATTTATTATCAAATACCGGGACAGTTGTACATAGGTTTGTCTTCTTCCAAACTCATGCAAACCGCAAGTACAAAGTTAAAATGGGATAACAGAAGATTCTATTATATCCTTGCAGGCTATGAATGGACAGTGCCTGCATATCCTTCATTGAGGGTATTGCCCTCGGCTTTATTGAAAACAGATTTTTCCTCAAAATCAGCCTATCAGTTGGACGCTTCTGCTTTGTTGGAATGGGAGCATAGGTTTTGGGGAGGTATCACATACAGAGTGCAGGACGCAATAATAATATTGGGAGGCATTGCTTTCGGAGATTTCAAGGTGGGAGTTTCATACGATATTCCTACATCGAGAATTTCTACACAATCAGCAGGCTCTTTGGAACTTTTCGCAAGATTCTGTTTCAAGATAGAGAACCCGCCTAAACCTCCTACGATATATAGAAATACAAGAAGAATGTAAGGCTCTTTTGAAACCTTAAAAGGAGAATGAGCGTAAAACGACAATAGAAAACGTAGTAAGAATTTGAAAAAATATTGGACGCCATGAGACGTGTAGTTTTGTTAATTTCGGCAGCCTTACTCGCATTTGGTTGCAGCAGTTCTGACAAAGGCGAGTTGATAGGAGTACAGGACAGACCTAACTTTTTGGATATGCAACCTTATGGAATGGTTGATATTCCGCAAGGAAGTTTCCTTATGGGTGCAGCCGATGAAGATGCTTATAAATTGTATGACCATCAACCAAAAACAGTACAAGTTCAATCTTTTTGGATGGACGAAACTGAGATAACCAACAATGAGTATCGTCAATTTGTATATTGGGTGAGAGACTCTTTGGCTTATCGTTTATTGGGAGAAGTAAGTCCCGAGACTTATTTGATAGAAGCAGACCAATGGGGTGAAGAATATGAAACTCCTATGATTAACTGGAAAGCAAAAATCGATTGGTCAATGAAGAATGCCGATGAAAGGGAGGCTTTGTCTGAATTATTCGTTCCTACCGATGAAAGGTTCTACAACAAAATGCAGGTAGATGCAAGAAAGTTGAACTTTGAATACTATTGGATGGATTTAAGAGCTGCAAGCAGGAAAGACTTCAACTCTTCTACGCAAGTTGCCGAAGAGTACAGAGGTTCTTCTTTTGCTTCAAGACCGAACAGCTTAAAAAACAGAGATAAATTCTTCAAAAAAGAAGTGATAAACGTATATCCTGATACATTGTGCTGGATACATGACTATGCTTACTCTTACAATGACGCAGCAACTCGTTCATATTTCAGCCACCCTCGCTATGATAACTATCCTGTTGTAGGTGTATCTTATCGTCAGGCAAAAGCATTCTCGGTATGGAGAACATTGATGATGAATAATTATCTATCCAAACAAGATTATGCAAGAATGGAAGACTTCCGTTTACCGACCGAAGCAGAATGGGAATATGCTGCAAGAGGCGGTGTTGACGGAGCTCCTTATCCTTGGGGCGGTCCTTATGTTCGCAACGGTAACGGTTGCTTCATCGCAAACTACAAACCTTTGAGAGGAAACTATGGCGATGACGGCGGAGTAACTCCTATTTTGGTTGCACACTACGCACCGAACGGCTTCGGATTGTATGATATGGCAGGAAACGTAGCAGAATGGTGTGAAGACGCATACAATGAATCCGCATACAATTACGCTCATGACTTGAATCAAGTCAACATTTACAATGCAGCGGAAGACGATACTCCTCAGATGAAGAGAAAAACCGTCAGAGGCGGTTCTTGGAAAGATCAGAAATATTTCATTCAAACAGCAACTCGTTCCTATGAATACCAAGACTCCGGAAAGAGTTACATAGGCTTCCGTTGCGTTCAATCTTACTTAGGCAGAGTAAGAGGTGATAATCCTAAGACATCTTCCAATGTATATAGAAACAATTAGTCAAGCAAAAAGACATTAAACAATTAAACTATTTATTTGATATGGGTTTTATAGATAATTTCGTAAGAAGTAAGTTTTACAAGGAGTTAACCGCTAAGTTGTACGGTATAGGTGCGTCAGTGGTTATTGTGGGAGCATTGTTCAAAATAAACCACTGGCCGGGTGGTACTACCATGTTGATTATAGGTATGGGTATTGAGGCAGTGATATTCTTCGTATCAGCGTTTGAACCTTTGCACGTAACGTATGATTGGAGTTTGGTTTTCCCTGAATTGGCAGGAATGGACGATATACATGCGGGAGACAAAAAGAAAGATAAGAAAAAAGATAAAGAGGCAGCTATTTCACAAACAAATAATGCGGGCGGACAAGGAGGATACTCCGGAACACAGGATTTGGATAAGATGCTGTCCGATGCCAAAATCGGACCTGAACTTATTGAAAGCCTTG
>OJAW01002098.1_pt1 | contig 10427 bp, 14 predicted proteins | sample 1589151 | NCBI WGS metagenome assembly OJAW01 (sample SAMN03283290) | human gut metagenome | biome: human-associated habitat; material: feces | host: Homo sapiens | place: Peru | collected 2012 | reverse complement strand
CCGCTACCAATCCTGTGAATATTGAGGAAAAGGCGGCTCGTGGTATTAAGTTTATTAGTCTTGTGCCGGGTGGACTAACCCTCAAGGGTAACAGAATGTATCACATTGATAAGCAGTTTGGTTATAAGATGATTCCTGAGTCTGAGGCCAGAGCTATCTTATCTAATATGCCCAACACTATCGCAAGTGGCATGGTGTATATTGCAGATAAGGAGTTTGTGAATAAGAATGACCTGAGTGGCGTTTATGAGGAGATTCTAAGCGATAAGCAACTCAAGGAACTGCTTCAGCAGAACGCCAATGATGTTTGTGAGATTTATAAACAGGCTTCTATGGCGCAGAGAGAGATTATCGTGGATATGGTTGTTAATCGCAAGCTAAACGGCCTACCTATTGATGCTAATATCGTTGTTGAGATTGGCAAGCTCTGTGGAAAGGATCTAATGGGCATTACACCTGAAGAAGAGGAATAAGGGGTGATGTTAGTTGACAAGTTTTGACCAGATTGAAACGTTGGCGCTCAGTATTGTTGAAGATTATAAGCTGAACAAGCTCTTTGAGAACAGCTATGATAATTTTCAGAAATTCTGTGATAGCCTACTTTTTAACGCCCTTCCTCAATTTACTGAATGTCGGCAAGACCTAACCTATAACGCTGAAACTCGTGAGTTTGGCGTTGATTTAACTAATCTTGAGATTTATATTCTTTCTCGTTATTGGGTGATTGCTTGGTGGGAGAGAGAAAACAACAATGCGGCGCAGATTGCGCTAAAGTTGGGCATTAAGAATCAGTATTCTTATAATAACGAATCTCAGAATTTTAAGGAAAAGCAAAATGTCATTGATAAGCTAAGAGAAGAAGTCGATAGGGCAACACAAGAGTATCTACTACTTGACCTTGATTCTTACGGTTTTTAAGGCGGTGAGGGCATGAGTCAGAATAAACGGGTAGATGCAATTTATAAAATTTTGCCCCTTTTTGAAGTGGCTATTCGTGAAAAAGATGATTTTGCTTTACAGTGTTATCGGTCTTATTTAAGTCGAGTATATATTCAGTATGTTGGGCGGGGCAATGAAGAAATTTGTGATTTAATTAAAGGGCTTATTCATTTGGGTGATGAGGCCAAACAAGAGGATGTTCGGCGTGTTGTTTTGCACATGATTAAGCTCGTTGAGAAAGAAAAGGAGGGCTATCGTCATGCCTATCGAGTATAGCACTATTGGCGGAGCCACTCCAAATGATTATTACCGGGATTTGGCTCAGTCTTTTATTGACCAGTCTTGGACTAATAACGCTGCAAAAACGCCTGAGAATGGTGGAGAAATCAGAGAACAGGCTGAAATTGGGTCTGATGAATATAAGATTATTGACGCATGGGTTAAGACAACCGTTGGCGATGTGACCACTGGCATGAGAGATTCGGGCGATTTCCTCAAGATTTATTTTCGTGATATTGACCATGAGGTTCCTCGTGGTCTGTATTACCAGTTTTTTAACTCTTGGTGGATTTGCAATGAATTTGGTCATTTCAGCGGTATTGCTCAAGACGCTGGATTAAGAAGATGTAACAACGTTCTAAAAATCGTTGACCCTGAGAATGGCTCAGTGTTTAGCGTCCCTTGTGTGGTTGATTATGATATGTCAAGTCCCTCTGTACAGGTGTCCAGATATATCTTAACACCAAACAATCATGCTACTGTTATGGTGCAAGGCAATGTCAATACATTGCGGTTGTTCAAAACCAATACAAGATATGTTCTTGGCGGTCGGCCTTTTAAGCTATATGGCTATCAAAACGCCCTGAATCTTAACTTGACCACAGACTATGATACTCTACTGTATCTTGATTTGTATTTGGATGAGATTCACGATGGGGATGATTTGGTTAATGGTGTGGCTTATAACGGGGACTATAATTATAAGGTCAAAATTAACTCTAAGCCTATGACTTTGCCCAATGGGGGCACTGGTACTGTGACAGCTGATGTGACATTAAACGGTGCTGAGGTCAATAGAACCATCGTATGGAGCACAAGCAACACTGAGGTGCTAACAATTGACCAAAATGGTAAATATACTGTCGTTGGGGCTGATGGTCAAACGGCTGACATTATTGCTACGTTGAGTGGTAATGAAGATATAAAAGACAGTGTTACCATTGTTGTAGGTGCTCAATCTGTTAATCCTGAGATTTATCTTGACCCGGCTTTTAATAAGATTAGAGAACACCAGACTATTGAATTTGATGTTAAGGTGTCTATTGGTGGCGTAGAAATTAAGCCCGATACAGTTAGAATAAATGTAGACAGTGAATATTTAACTGTCGGAAAAACAACGTCTGGCTGGCAGTTGACTTGTAATAAGCGAAGCACCACGCCCTTAACAATGAATATCATTATTGTTGATAAAACATATAATATCAACAAAACGGCTAAGTTTGATATTCAAGCTGTAAGCATGATGGGATAAGGAGGTGGAGAAAATGAGCAAAAGAAGCAAACAGACGAGAAATTTTTCTGAATGGTGCCAATACCATAATCAGGTTGAATGGCTACAGTATTGGAATTACGACATAAATGAAAAAGTGCCAGAAGATTGTACTACAAGAGAAACAGGGGACTTTTATTTTTGGGACAAGGACAAGAATTATAGTTTTCATATTATGTTGGGTACAATTACGCATAATCGTTTATCTTACGATGGAGTAATAAAGAAAAGTTTCTTATATGCGTTGCAACAATTTTCTCCGTCTTGGCAAGAAATATGGAGCAAAAATAACGTGTTATCACCAGCACAATTATCTCCAAAAACAGGTAATTATAAAATAAAGCTATGTTGTAAAAAACATGGTGAGTATATTACCACCCCAAAACAAGCATATATGGCAAATTATAAATGTCCAAAATGTTCTAAAGAAGAACAAAGCCAACGGTCGCATAAAGCTAAGCGTTTGTGTATAAATGGCGTAGGAAATTTATTGCCAAAAGAAAACCTTGTAACAGAGTTACCACATGTTCGAGAATTTTGGGGCGAAGAGAACCCATTTCCACCAGATGATTACAACGTTAATTCAAACGCCGTTGTCATGTTTAAGTGCGACTGTGGTAAGCACAAGGATTACCCAAGAAAAATTTATGAAGCTGTTATGGCGGATTTTTCTTGCCCTAAGTGTAACATGGAAAGGTCATGGTCAAGGTTGCAAAGAAAGGTATATGAATATATTTCTTCTCGTTTTGGTGAGATAAAGAATGAGCGAGAATGTACTTTTATTGCCAAAAATCCTTTGACTGGATACCCAATGCCTTATGATAATGAAATTGTGCAATATGGGCTTCTTATTGAAGTTCAGGGCATACAACATTATAAAAGTTACAATCACCCTAATGAATTAAATGCTGAAGGCGGCAATACAAGGGCTTTTAGAGATAAAGAAAAGCGACAACAAGCTATACACCACGGTTATAGCTATCTTGAGATTCCTTTTTATTGTGAATATAAAGATAAGTGGAAAGCTATGATTGATGAAGCTGTTGAGCATATTCGTGGGGGTGAGCAATATTTTTAACTCATTATCGGCTTTGCCTTATATTCCATATAATATACTTGTTTATCTTGCCCGTCAAGATGCGGCTGAAGATTTGTGGAAATTGCTGAAATATAATAGTTATGATGCTCTGTCCAAGTCCAATTTAACTTTCGACCAAAAGTTAGAGTTGATTTGGCGAAATGGGCCGCAAGAGAAATTTGGTGTGTTCTTTACCCCACTTGTAGAGGATGCTATTTGCGAAAGCAAGTGTGTGCTTAAAATCTATGACTATTATATCCATGCCAAAGAGTTATATAGTAGCACAGTAGTATATGCGTTTGACTTTTTGTATGGAGGCCAAATGAGCCTTGTAGAATATAACGGTATCCCTGTTAGTAGGGGCGATTTGTTTATTAACAAGGCGATGACTGTGTTGAATGGCGCTGAGGTTGGTGGCGTTGGTAAATTAACGTTTCTTGACGATATGTCAAGATATGCGTTGGGCCGTGCTACCATTGGCAATTCTAAAACATTCACTGGCGTTCAGCTTTTCTTAGCTGTTAATGTTGGAGATACAGGTGAGGAGTATGGGTGCGAATCTTAATTTAGACCTATATCGCAAAGCATATTTTTACTTTGACCTCCCTGTTGAATATAAAATAAAAGATAAAACATTATTTATTTATCCTATCACTGTGAAAGACAGTGAAATTTTTTTATCAAGTATGTCTGTAATAGATATTGATAAAAACGCCTCAGATTCAGTCGAGATTATCCAGATGTCTTATTTGGCCTTTATCTATAATGTTTTGTTTCAAGACGAAATTAACATAAGTAAATTTGTCAATATTCTTAAGTATTGCTTGCACGTTAAAAACCCTTATGTGGGGTTTGATGACAATTCAAGGCCGTATTTGAAGATAAACGATGACTTTTCAATAGGGCCGAAAGATTTTGATAATATTCGTAGAATCATTATGTATCAGAACTTGACACACTATGATGATGAATATATCAATCCTGAGATTAAGAAAATGATGGCTGAGGTTGACGCTGTAAAAAACGCTGGCGTTGAACACCCCACTATCGAGAGGCGTATGGCGATTATTACGGCGCATTGCGGGATAAGTAAACAAGAACAAATGAATATGACTTATAGAAGTCACAGTCTGTTGTTTGAGGAAGTTTATGGCGAGGTTGAGTTTGAGACAACTCGGCCTATTTTGCTATATGCTGGTAATGGTAACGAAATTGACCATTGGATTTTCAAGAAAAAGAAGGATAAATACGATGGCTATATGACGGACGCTGATAGCTACGCTCAGTCTATGGGCGGTGACAGAAACGCTATAAAAACAGCTTCAAGCACAGAACAAGGAGACAAATTGTCTCAGCAATATAATAACTTTGTAAATAAATAAGGAGGATGTTATAATGGCACAGAATCATTATCTTGCTGGTGTTGGCACTGCTCTGCTGTTTAAGGGCAATGACCTCATTGGCGTTGCTAAGACTCTAACTGAGTCCACCTTCAATTTTGCTATTACCGCTGAGGACATCCGTGGCGGCAAAGGCAACGGCCTACTGGGTCGCTATTTCCACGATTCTACTTTGACTGCGACCCTTACAGATGCTATGTTCGATATCAATTACATTGCTCTGTCTCTGGGCGTTAATGTTGAATCTGGTGGCCTGTCTGTTAAGGAAGAGGAGCTAAAGGTTGGTGTGGATAGCACTGTTACTACCACTGAAACCCCTGTTGCTTTTGATGGCACTATGATTGGCTGGTACAAGAAGCCCACCGATACTGATTGGACTATTGGTACTATTGCCGGTAATAAGATGACTATTACTGGCGGCACTCAGGACGCTGTTTATTGCGTCAAGTATTTCTATCAGAACGCCAATGCTAAGAGCATCACTATCAAGTCTCAGTATGTTCCTGCCACTCTACACGTTGTTGTTCTAACTGACCTGTATAGCGGTAAGGTTGGTACTCAGTCTGATGCTACTCGCTATGGCCGTCTGATTGTTGATATTCCTCAGTTCCAGCTTGATGGCTCTCAAGACCTGTCTCTGACTGCTACTTCCGCTGCAACCGTGTCTCTGTCCGGTCAGGCTCTTGCTGTACTGGATGGCACTACTTGTGAGGAAGACCCTTATTATGGCACTATGACTGAGGAGATTTATGGTGCTAAATGGCAGGACGATGTTATTGCTCTGGCTATTGAGAACGCCAATATGGATTTGAACCAGAACGATACTGAAACTCTAATTGTCCGTGCTGTTTATGGTAAGGGTATGGCTTCTCAGCGTAAGGATAATAGCAACTTTACCTTTACTGTTGAGACCTCTCCAGCAGCTACCGCCACCGGTGTTACTGTAAGTACCGAAGGTGTTGTGTCTGCTGGCACTGTCGACGGTGTGGCTGTTGTTGAAGTCACTCTAAAGGGTGCTCCTAACGTACCCCCTGCCTACGCCACTGTAACTGTTACTGCTTAATTTAATCTTTCTTTTTGGGAGGGTTGGTGAATAACCTTCCCTCCCAATTTTTTAAGGAGTAAGAAATGTGTGAATATGTGAGTGGAAATCAATGTAGAGTTATACATTTTGTATGCCCTTATATGTATTACTGCGATAAGATTAAGGGCTTTAAGCCCTCGCCCAATATGCCTGACGATTGCAAGGTCAAGCAACAAGCAAATATCCCAATAGGGTATTGTAGAGTAAGGGACGAGCGTAAAGGTTGGCTATATATTGATTATAACGATATAACTATTAAGGTAAAAAATCCATTTGACCACACACCTCTTTATGTCCGTGTTAGGAAAATGAAATCCGGCGAATATAAATTAAGAGAGTGGGGGGAGCGATAATGGCAGAGGGCGAGACCAGCAAAATTTATGCAAAATTAGATGACCATGACCACAGAATCACCCAGCTTGAAAGCACACGGCCATTTCTTCAAGATTTAATTCAGCGTAGTGTCAAAAGCAATGAGATTTTGACTCAGACCATGCAAGATGTACAGATGTCCATGGTTAAACTGAATGATAAAATGGACGAACAAGCAGAGGAAATGAAAGAAATGAAGACAGACTTTGAAATGGCTAATAAGGCTACAGCTGATAAGTTAAGTACTGTTGAATCTAAGGTAACAACTTTGGAAGAGGCCGGCAAGTTTGATATTCGGGCTTACTTAAAACATAATTTCCCTTGGATTGTAGTTGTTTTAGGTATGGGCATTTTATATGTTTCACAATATGTGAAATTTTGATTGAATGAAAGGAATGAATGGAATGGTAGAGTTAAAGGAAAAAGTAGTTCATAATGACACTTATAATATTGATATTCGACAGTATCTAACTTATGCTCAGATTCAGCAGATTGTTAATGCAGTCGAAAGGGCGGGCGCAGAAGATGACAGTTGGTCTGCAAGACAAACTAATATTGATATGCTTGTACTGATGCACACTACTGATATCGGCAAAGAGAAACTTGAGGAAGTCGGCCATGAGATGTTTGTTATGAGTGGGCTGATGGACTGCGTAAGAGATAATGTTATCAATATTGATGAGGTTTACAATGCGCTTGATTATACAGAATCTTTGACCCGTGCTGGGTATAGGCTGTTGAAAGATGCCTCTAAAGTTGTCAAGACTGATACTTTTAAGGCCGCAATGAAAAACTATGGCAAGTGATGCGAGAAACGATGCTCAAGTCAAGACCATGCTCATGCCAGCGTTAAAAGGTGCTGTTGATTATGTTGTTAAGCAGATTTTGGCTGAAAATGAAAAGTTAATTCAGCAGATTGTTTATGACGGATATACCCCTGTTGAGTATAATAGAACTGGCCAGTTCAAAAAAGCGTGGGATACTAGTACACATATCACAGGCGATATGGTAACAGGTGAGATGGCTTATGACCCTGATAAGATGACGGCTTATGGTAATTATCATGCGTCTGTTGTAGATGGCCAACCAATACAAGAATATTTGGCTGATATTATCTATGAAGGGTTGGCTGGCGCTATCTATCAAGAGGGATATGCTAAAAATAGTAAACGGTTTAAGGGGCAAGCATGGACTAAAAAGCGTGACGTGTGGAATGCGTTGATTAAGTGGCTTGGAGTAAGAAAAATGAGAAAATTGTTTGAAGAGGGCATGAGAAAACAAGGGTTAAACTTTACCCGACATAAATCTGCCATTTTCTTTGTAGAGAATTAGGAGATAGTTTATGGTGGTTTGCGGAATTGATGCGTCCACTAAGAGCACGGGTTGGAGTGTCTTTGATGGAAAAGAACTGGTAGCTTATGGCGTGATTAAGCCCGAAGGTCAAGATTGGCGTGAACGCACTGTTAATCAAGCCCCTAAGCTAATAGAAATATTGAACAAATATCATCCTGATAAGATATATATGGAAGATGTGCCCTTAAAGGCGCAGAATCCTAAAGTCCTTGTGCAGTTAGGCGCTGTGCAAGGATTTTTTTATGGTGTTGCAGCCTCGTTTAATATACCCATTGAGTTCTTGATTCCAAGTCAGTGGCGTAGTCCTATGGGCTTGTTTGATGGAACAAGGAATGGTACTAAACGGGCTGAAATGAAAAGAAAATCAATAGAAAAAGCCAATGATTTGTTTGGGCTTAATTTGGTATGGAAGTCTGATAGCAGTAAGTTTAACCAAGATGACCAAAGCGATGCGATATTGATTGCTTATAGCCAAGTTAAAGTCAAACATATTGGCAAGCCAAATTCACTATAAAGGAGTGAGTGAATGGCGAATTACTCAATACTTGTAGATGTTAATCTACAAACACAACAAATTAAAGAACAACTAAATAAAATAAAAGGCGCTAAGATTGATCTTGACACAAGTAGTGTTAGACAAGCAAGCAAAGATATTCAGGATTTAGAACTTAATTTTAACTCGGCTAACGAGGTATTCTCTAAAACTATAGATATCATAAGTTCGCTTGCAAGTCAAGTATTAGAGCTTGATAATTCCATAACTGAATTTAAGAAAGTATCTGACTTATCTGGCAGTTCCCTTGATGACTATGTATCTAAATTGTCAAAGATGGGTCTGGTAGTAGGACGAACCGGTAAACCAAATCGGTCTGAGCCGGGATGATGGGATGGTAAACCAGCATCGAGAACAGCTCCTAAACCCTTGAAAGCCTCAAGAGCCTTATCACTACAACATAAGGATGAGATAAGCCTAAGTGTGAATGTGAGAAATCATTAAAACGATAAGGATGATATATGGGCGAAAGACCTAAGTATTGTGTCACGAATATTGTATAATAAACGTGACAAAAGGGCAGATTGGGCACGAAGTCCTGATGAGGGATGTGTCAATCGAGTATACAGAGCGGCCCTCCAATTATAGGGGCGAAGAATTACTCAGGCAAAGTCTGAAAAACTTTGGAAAAATTATTGACATTTAATCTTTTATATGATATTATGTATTCACATTAGAAAGGAGTATATAATATGATTGGTGTTATTATTTGGTTTGTATTGTGTTTGATTATGGGCGTTCAGGCTAACAATGTTGTTTTAGCATTGGGGTTTTGGTTATTTACAGTAGTGTTTGTTGTTTTATCTACTGGCAGTAGTCGAAGCACCAGAAATCAATTTAGACAACAAGATAAGTATGACAATGCTTATCGCAATTATGTCAAAGAACGCAAAGAATCTAAGAAAGGCACAATCGAATTTGAAGAAAAGATTAAGCGTTAATAATTAGCCGTCAGAAATGGTTAGTGCGGCGACTGAATATCGTAAGAATGGATTTAATGACCAAGATGCTGCTCAGTTAGCACAGGTTAGCTCTATGTTCCAAAACGTAGCAGATGAATCTATTTCTACTGGCGATGCCGCACAGTTTTTAATTTCTCAGTTAATAGCGTTTAATAAAACAACTGGCGATGTAGAAGGCAATGCTATGCACATTGCTGATGCGCTGAATGAGGTGGCAAACAACTTCGCCGTAGGCACTGGCGATTTAGCAACTGGCCTCAAGGTAGTCGCTTCTTCGTCTGCTGGTATGAATAATAGTTTTGAGCAAACTATTGGTCTTATGACCGCAATTACGGAGCAAACCAAGAACGCAAGCAAGGCTTCTCGTGGCCTTAACGCTATCATGGCAAATCTTGCTCAAGTTCTTGACCCCGCCTCGTCTAATGGTGAGAAAATTGTAGCAATCTTTAACAAACTTGGTGTATCAATGTATGATACTAATGGCCAGTTAAAGAGCGGTTTTGATTTATTGCAGGGGTTATATGAGAAGTGGGGTACTTTAGACAGTAATACTCAAAAGTATATTGCCACTACTGTCGCAGGTACAACACAACTCAACAATTTCTTGGCACTAATGAACAACTTTAACCACGCAGTTGACGCAACCAACAAAGCCCTTGAATCTCAAGGCTCTGCAATGCGTGAGAATGATGCATACATGGAGTCCATTCAGGCTAAGCTGTCTCGGCTTCAATCTAGGTTCCAAGATTTTGCTAATAACGTTATTAGTAGCGATTTGGCCAAAGCCGTCCTTGATTTGGCTAGTGCCTTGTTGCAGATAGCAAACACCGACCTCGGTCAGATTGTTACACAGATTTTGTTGCTTACCAGTTTAGGTTGGGGCGCAACGTCTTTAACTAAGGCACTCGGCATTTTTAAGGTTGGTATTGAACAATTTAAAAATCTAGCAGGAGTTATTGCAGGCGTTGGTGCGGCTGGTAGTATTACCCTACCTATTATTCTTGGTATTGCTAGTGTTTTGGCCATAGGTGGCGCTCTGTGGAAAGCTACCGAGGATAGTCGTAAAAGTTTTGAGGAATTAAATGCCGACATAGAGGCCAATACCACTACGCTTGAGACCAATAAGCAGCGGCTTAA
>OJAW01002096.1_pt1 | contig 10431 bp, 9 predicted proteins | sample 1589151 | NCBI WGS metagenome assembly OJAW01 (sample SAMN03283290) | human gut metagenome | biome: human-associated habitat; material: feces | host: Homo sapiens | place: Peru | collected 2012 | reverse complement strand
AATTATCTAATATGATGAGATCTATTTCCATCCACTATATTATTTGGCGCTTACTTTGCGAATTGCTATTATTATATATAGGATTATTAAAAATTATGACTTCTAGTTCCACTGGAAGTCATATTTAGAAAGGAATAATAATATGATTGAACTCAAAGATGTAACCATCACCTATGATAGAGTCATTCTAGATCATGCAACAATCAGTATTCCTGCTCACTCTGTCACTCTTCTTAGAGGTACAAGCGGTTCAGGAAAAACAGCTCTTCTTTACTGTATTGCTCTTATGGATAATAAAAGTAATTATAAATATTTCTATGATGGAAAACTCATAGAAGGAAAGATGAGAGACGAATATAGAAGAAGCCGTATAAGTTATGTTTTGCAGGAAAGTAGTCTTCTTCCTCACCTTGATGTGACAGGTACACTTCAATATTTTGCACGTATTCATAATAAAGTATTAACAGATGATGATATAGATGAATGCCTTGATAGGATGCATTTAGATGTCTCTCCATCACAGAATGTTATGACACTTTCTCTTGGTGAGCGACAAAGACTTTCTATTGCTTGTGCCCTTATTAGTCATCCACAGGTTCTTATTCTTGATGAACCGACTGCTTCTCTAGATCATGATAATGAAATTCAAATATATGAAATCCTAAAAGAACTGAGTCATGATATGACTATTGTTATGGCATCACATTCTGATTGTGCAATAGAATATGCTGATGTTACTTATATGATTGAAGATGGTAGGCTTTCATCTTCTGATTTTTTTCTTTCAGAAGATCAAAGTGGTGAAGGGACAGCCCCTTCTATTAATCAAAATTTCTGTATTGAATATGTTAAAACGTATATGAAGCATTATAGCTTTATGTATGTTCTTTTATTGATGGTTTTTGTTTTAAGTCTTGTTTCATGTCAGGTTATGACTGGAATTATTCATAACTCTAAAAAGCAGGCAATGCAGATGCTAGTAGGACAATTAGAAAACAAAGCCATTATCACAAAAGATGAACATTCTTATGTAGATCAGGATTATAGTAAACTGATTACATTAAATGATAAGAATGCATATCCTTTATATAAGATGTGTACGGATATAAATGGTGAAGAAGTTTATATTGTGCCTTATTTCAAAGAAGATGATTTATCCAAGTATATAGATAGACCAATACAGGAAAAACAAAATGGTATCTATATGGATGAATCTACCTTCTATATTCTCAATCAGAAATCCAAGAACAACAAAATAGACCTTGATATAACAATTAAAGATAGAGAAGGAATGCATCAAACTGAACATAGTTTTGATATGAATGGTGTATTTAAAAATTCTAAAAAAGTCCATTATGTAGTAAAAAGTCAAAGATATATCTACATGCCTTATTCATTAATGAAATCCATTTATGAAAAGAACAGTAAAGATAAACAATATATAGGATACGTAATATGCTATGATACATACGATAAATTAGAAACAGCTCTAAAAGGCTATGAAAAGAGTGGTTATACAGTTAATGATTCATTTACAGATAGAGAATCGATGGATAGCTTAAACAACTATTATCAAATGCTGATGTTTACATTTGCAGGTATTATTATTCTTGTAGCTATAATTATTGATATTGTTCTTGAATCACATTTATTAATGCAAAGAAAGAGCGAACTTGTTTTATTAAGAATTTCTGGCTTAAGAGAAAAAGATTTGATTCATATATCTCTTACCGAAAGCATTATTGGGCTTTGTGCTGTTTTAGTAATTAGTACAATCATATCTATTATCATGTTGCTTTTAACAGGCATATTCTCACTTGTAGCACCTCTTATATCTACTTTTGTATTTATAATTGCACTTCTTTTAGAAAGAGTGATGACGCAATCTAGATTCATTAAGAAAATAGATATTGTTACAGAACTAAGAAATGAGGTGGTTTAATATGCTTGAAATTAAACAACTTAATGTGTCTTTTGGAAAAAAGATTGTGTTTAAAGATGCTTCATTTCGTGCTGAATGTGGACATTTAACTGTTATCAAAGGAAGAAGCGGATCAGGAAAATCCACATTTCTTAAAGCCTTCCAATTTGCTTATGACTGTATTTATCTTTATGAAGGTGAAAGAATAGATACTCTTGATGAAGAAAATAAACAAAAGTTTATTTATAATCATCTTGCAAATGTTCATCAGATCCCTTTATTTATAGAAGGAATGACTATTGGCAGTCATATTAAACAGCTAGAAAAATTAGGATGTAAAAGAATTCCTGATTATGAAAAACAATTAGGTATAAAACCTCTTGAAAATAAATATCCTAAAAGTTTATCTGGAGGAGAAAAAACACGCGCTGCTGTTTATTTAGCATTAATAAGACAGCCTGAAATACTCATCTTAGATGAACCTACTGCTGCGCTTGATGCCGGTTATGCACAGACAATGATTCATATTCTCAAGGAATACGCAGATCAAGGACATTATGTAATTAGTGCATCACATGATAGTAGAATGATTCGAGCAGCTGATACGCTTTATAAAGTAGAGGGTGCATTAATCATAGATAGAGATCTATCCAAAGAAAAGAATCTAATAAAAGCACCTATCCTAAAAGATAAAAACATGGATATTCGTTTTTCGCATCGTACTTTCAGAACAGTAATGAATATACTTATTGCTTTCACAATGATTATATGTGCTTATAGTTATAATATTTATGGAACATATAGTGCTTCTTATGAAGACAAAATTAATTCTGTTGCTTCTAGAGACCTTGTTGTCTACAAAGAAAAATATAAGAATGATTATTATACATACTATTCTGGAGAAACACCTCTGAGTCAACAGGATTACAATAAAATCAAAAGTGTCAGTCACATAGAACGTCTCACATGGAGATATGATGTTCACTATAGCACCTTCTCAGAATGGACGGATGATATGAATGGTGCAACAGAAAATAACTATGATCAAATATCATTATCTGATAGTCATATTAATGGTAGTTCATCTATCTTTATGCTTCAAACTTATGATAGCAGGGATGATTATACAAACATCACTATTAAACATGCTGATAATAAAGGTGTCTATTTAAGCAATGAAAAAATGGAAGCTTTCTTAGAAGAAAATAACCTTAGACTAGAGGATATTAATATCAAGAAGCTAAAAATAGGATTATGGGTTCCAATACCTGTCTATAATGCTTCTGGTATTTCTCAAATAGGAACATCAACTGATGGTGATGAGTGGATCGATATCAACACACCTTGTGTAAAACTTGTTTATATGACCCTGCCTGTACGAGGAATTTTAAAATCAGGAACAGCTATAAGCACAAATAGTGTTGGCACAGGAGATGCGTATGTTTACATTCCTAGAGACTGTATTACACCATATATGGAAGCTTTTAAAGCCAAAGAAAGTGTTGTTATTTATAATATAGAGGATCCTCATAGTGAAAAAGGTTATGTAAAAATTGAAAATGTTCTTCCTGAAAATTATACTATGAATGATGTAGATGATATCATCATGAAAACACCATGGCGTCCAGATGCTTATACATTAAGAGTAGATAGTCTTAAGAATATCAATCAGGTAAAGAATGAATTAGAAAGATTAGGTTTTAAGGTAGAGGGTGCATTTGTAGATAATGATGCAATTAATTCTCTTATCAATAACAACAAGAAAGTACTAATACAATTCATTGCAGTTGTCTTTATATTATTGTATGGTTTCTATTTTTACCTTAAGTATCTCATTTTAAGAGAAGAGAAACAGACAAGAGACTATCTCTATAATATGGGTTTAACAACTAAGAGAATAGATCACAGCTTCTATCGCACATACTTGAAAAACGCATTAATATTAGGTACATTTGTATGGATTCTTCTAGAAGTGATTATGATTTTCACAATAAAGATGATGATTATTCCATTGATCATGCCTATCACAAAAATACATATCGCATTATTCTATTCTTCTTCATTTGTGATAGAATTCTTTATACCTGTATTCATTCAAAAGATGATATCAAAACATAACATCCGTTAAAAAAAGACTTCAATTGAAGTCTTTTTAGCTACCACTTCTTATTTTCTTTTCTACAATCTTCATTTACTCTTCTTTCTTTCACAATCTTGTCGAACCATTCAACCATATTAGGATCATTATGAGAGAAGAATAAGCTATTACTAGTATCTAATGTTTTAATAGAATTCATGTCTTCTTCTGTTAATTCAAAATCAAAGACATTGATATTTTCCTGCATTCTTTCAATATGAGTAGACTTGCAGGCAACAATAACACCTCTTTGAATAAGCCATCTCAACATAACCTGAGCAGAACTCTTATTATATTTCTTACCAATAGAAACTAATGTTTCATTAGTAAATAGATTATTTCTTCCTTCACCAAACGGAGCCCATGCTTCCATTTTTACACCATGTTTTTCCATGTTTTCCTGAGCACACCATTGCGCATTAAAAGGATTGACTTCTACCTGGTTCACTGCAGGAATAACCTTTCTATCAAACATACAAATATCTGTCAAACGATCAGGATAGAAATTAGAAACACCAATTGCTTTAATTTTACCTTCTGCATATAAATCTTCTAAAGCACGATAAGCACCATAATAATCACTAAAAGGCTGATGAAGCAAACATAAGTCCAAATAATCTGTTTTTAGTTTTCTTAATGATTCTTCTACTGAAGCCTTACACTCTTCATAACCATAATGATCAATCCACACTTTAGTAGTAATAAAGAGTTCTTCTCTAGGTACACCACATTCCACAATCGCATCTCCTACTTCACTTTCATTGAAATAGCTCTGTGCTGTATCAATGCCTCTATATCCTGACTTAATTGCATCTAAGACACATCTCTTAGTATCTTCTTTAGGAATCTGATAGACTCCAAAACTGATGAGTGGCATTTCTATGCCATTATTTAATTTTACATATTCCATAACGAATACCTCCTACACTTACTGTACTAGACGGTAGTTACTCCCTGTCAAACTTCTCTTGCAATTTCTTATTAAAGTTCTAATATAAAGACAAGGAGGTATACATATGAAAAAGATACTATTATTACTATGTCTCTTATTATGTGCATGTAGTGCTCAAACTGATATAAAGGACTATACAGTCATTTATAAGAATAAAGAGCTCTATCCTGGTATGAGTGCATCAAAGATGTCAGATGCTTTATTTGATTCTAATATTCAATATTCAGAAAAGGATGGAAAAATCCAAACAATCACTCTCTTTACTAAAAAGTATAAACTTAAGAATAATATTACTGTTGGAACTGATTATTCTACAGTAAAGCATACTTATTCTTCTCCTACTTCTAACCATTACAATAACGGAAAAGGTACAATAACCTATAAATATAAAGAGAAGAATATACAAATTAAGTTTACCTTTAAAGACAAAAAAATTTCAGCATTTTCATTATCAAAATATTAAAATAACTATTGACGTATTCGTTTCTCCTATGATATACTCAATTCCGCTGGCCGGTTGGAGAAACGGTTAACTCACATGCCTTTCACGCATGCATTCACGGGTTCGAATCCCGTACCGGTCACCATATTAAATACTACGATCCTTCGGGATCGTTTTTTTATACCTAAATAAAAAAAGATAGCACAAAGGCTATCTGTATAAATCATACAACATTCCATGCTTAAGGCTTGATGAATCAATACCTAATACATCTAAAAGCTTATAGGCAAACGCAAATGCTGTGGCTGGTCCTCTACTTGTAATAATATGACCATCTACAACCACTTCTTCTTCAACATAATGTCCTGCTTTTAAATAGCTTTCTATTTCTTCTCCTGGATAAGAAGTGACTTTCTTATTAGTGATTACACCTGCTTTACCTAAAGCCATAGGTCCTGCACATATAGCGGCAATATATCTTTCTTCATGATCATATTTCTTAATGAGTGAAATAATACGATCATCATCTCTTAAAGTCCAAGCACCTGCTCCTCCAGGAATCACAATCATATCATAATAATCCATGTCTGTAAGTGTCTTATCGGCACGTACAGGAATGTTTCTAGAAGAAATGACAACCTGCTCCTCTTTAATAGAAACAGTGTCTACATCCACTTCTGCACGTCTTAAGATATCTACTACACCTAAGGCTTCTACTTCTTCAAAACCATCTGCCATTAAAACTGCAACTTTAGCCATACTACTATCCTCCTATCAATGATTGAAACACATATCCTGCAATCATTAATCCTGCACTCGCTGGCACAAATACACTACTACCTGGTGTTCTCTGTCCTGTCTTTGCAGGAATCTCATCTGAATAAGCAACTAAACACTTCTTAATTCTTCTTGCTTTTAATTCTCTTCTCATGACTTTCGCAAGAGGATCAATCTTTGTCTTATAGATATCAGTAATCTGTAAGTGAGAAGGATCAAGCTTATTTCCTGTACCCATAGAAGAGATAATAGGTACATTCAATTCTGTACATCTCTTAATCAATTCTATCTTTGCAGTTACTGTATCAATTGCATCAATTACATAATCATATTGAGATAAATCTATTGTATCAGCATTCTCTGGTAAATAAAATGTATCAAACGTATTTATATTTAAATTTGGATTAATATCTAACATACGGTCTTTAATAATATCTACTTTTTTCTTACCTACTGTAGAATGTAAGGCAATAATCTGTCTATTGAGATTTGTGATATCCACTGTATCATGATCAAATACATCAATTGTTCCTATACCAGAACGAACCAATCCTTCAATGACATAGCCTCCAACACCACCACAGCCAAACACTGCAACATGTTTAGTCTTCATGATATCAATAGACTCATTACCTGCTACCCATCTTAATCTTGTAAACTGATCATCCATTAGTCCTGCTCCTTGTAGAAATCTAAGAAACTTTTCTTTGATTCATCCCAGTCAGTATAGGCAATAATTGTTTTAAGATTGACATTCTCCACACTCTTAAAGATATTCTGTTCCACTTTAGGATTGATTTCTCTTAGTTTCTTAATCAACATCTTAGTTTCTGCACGTTTAGATGTATGTTCAATTTCTCCACGTGCTTCAGATTCTTCTGTAAAACGACATGCACACTGTAAGAACTTTAAATTAAACTTCTCAGCCCAGGCAATAATATCTTCTTCATGAATCAAATACATAGGACGAATTAATTCCATACCTTTAAAGTTCTTACTATGAAGTTTAGGCATCATAGTCTGGACCTGAGCCCCATACATCATCCCCATTAAAATAGTTTCTATGACATCTGAATAATGATGGCCTAACGCAATCTTATTACATCCTAATTCCTGTGCTCTATGATATAAGAACCCTCTACGCATTCTTGCACATAAATAACATGGATTCTTCTCTATACCATGTACAACATTAAATATATCTGATTCATAGAACTGAATAGGAATACCAAGCTTTTCAGCATTCTCCTCAATCAGTTTTCTATTGGCAGGATTATAACCTGGATCCATACAGATGAACTCTAAATCAAAATGAAACTTACCATGTCTCTGTAATTCCTGTAATAGCTTCGCAAGAAGCATTGAATCCTTACCACCCGAAATACATACTGCAATCTTATCACCAGGTTCAATCAATTCATAATCCTGAATACCCTTAATAAATCTACGCCATAAAGGTTTTCTAAAGTTTGTAATAATACTACGTTCTATCGCTTTTATGTTATCCATTATTTCACCTCTAGTTCCTACTAAACCAATAGGAATATACTCTAAAATTCAAGGTTATCCTCTAAGGATAACCTTATCAAGAAACATTATAAACATGTAATAGGCTTAAATGCAATTATTATCGACCAAAATACGCATCAATACCATTCGCAATACCTTCCGCAATTTTCTGCTGGAAATCACTGTTGTTTAACTTTCTATCTTCATCACCATTAGAAATGAATCCCATCTCAAGTAAGCATACAGGTGTCTTACACCAGTTGATTCCACTTAAGTCATTACGTGCAGCCATTCCTCTATTTCTAATACCTGTAGTACTGCAATAGTGATTAAGTACTGTTCTTCCTAAAGATTGTGAAGCAGACACATTACCTGCACTCATATAAGGATTTCCATTAGCTGGTTCCTGTACACTTGCACCAGTGACACCGCTATTACCAATACCATCACAATGTAATCTAATAAAAGCACCAGCGCCTGCATTATTAGCCATTTCAGCTCTTTCTCTATTAGAAATATTCACATCATTGGTTGTACGGATCATAACAACCTTATACCCTCTAGACTGTAATACATTTCTTAGTTTTAAGCTCACATTAAGAGTAGTCTGGTATTCAGGAATACGTGTGGCAGTTCCTGTTGCCCCACTTGCCACTTTAGCCTTTTGTGTTGAAGCACCCGGACCAATAGGTTCCAATTGTGAATTGCCTCTTGCTTGATGTCCTGCATCAATGGCTACCACATTATTATTTGTCGCAACAGATGCCTGTTGTCTTTTTAATTCTTCCTGTCTTTTAGCTTCCTCAGCTTTCTTCTGTTCCTCTAATTTTTTCTGTTCTTCTAGTTTCTTAGCTTCTTCTTCCTTTTTCTCAGTTAATTCATTTAATTGTTGTTCTTGTTCAGCACGTGTTTCTTCAGGTGTTAATGTCAATTGAATTGACTGTTCCTGAACTTGTGCTTGGCTATTATTTTCGCTCATATTTCTGTCCTCGCTATATCATTATCAGTATATCACAACTTGGATTTTTTCATTAAACTAGTGAATGTGGGAAATATATTTAGTGTGAACCACTCGGCAACAAGTTACCGAGCTTCTTGCTTCTACCACCACTGCTAGACCACACATAAGTGTTGGCCAGTCTTACACGATGTCCACAAGCGTATTAGTTTGGGCAGTTCCTGCCCTACTGTAAGTATTTATTTGAAGGATCTAGGCTGCTTTTAGTAGTCTGAGCCCTTCTTTTTTTATATTTAGAGCTGCATTATGATCACGATTCATTGTTAGGCCACAATCACAACGCATTGTACGTATTGATAAATCTTTCATCTCTGTATGTACTGTTCCACAATGATTACAGATTTGACTTGATGGAAACCACTTGTCTACTTTGATAAAGTATTTACCTCTATCAGAAAGCTTATACTCAAGCATATTTAGAAATAATCCATATCCATTGTCTAAAGTTGCTTTCCCATTACCAAATCCTTTATTAGACATAGCTTTCATATCAAGACTTTCTACACATACCACATCATACTGATTGGCTATCTCAGTAGATAGTTTGTGCAGATTGTCTATTCTCTGGTTTGTGATATGTCTATGGATTTTGTTCACTTTATGAAGCTGTTTTATGTAGTTGTTAGATTTAGTCTGATTCTTTTTTGAACCAACTTTACGAGAGAGCTTACGCTGTTCTTTAGCAAGTTTTCTGTGGCTTTCTTTATAATATTTATGATTAGTTCCTTTGTTGCCATTACTATCAGTATATAAACCATCAGAAGCATAATCTAAACCTAACACATTATCTGATATTGCAACATTATTTATGATTCTATCAAACGTAAATAAGATAGACGCATAATATTTACCATCACTTTCTTGAGATACAGTAGCAGACTTGACTGTCCAATCAGCTTCAGGCTTTCTATGAATAACAGCTTTTACTTTACCTATTTTAGGGAGTTTTATTGTATTACCAATAATAGCTACTGTACCTTTCTGATTATTGGTAGTATATGATTTTCTGCTATGCTTCGCTGATTTGAATTTTGGAAATCCATTCTGCTTTTTACGGGATTTATCAAAACAGTTTCTAAATGCCTTCTGCAGATTTAACTGCACATTGGCAAGAGAGAGACTGTCTACTTCTTTGAGATAGAGATATTCTTTTTTATATATAGCAGGCGTTACAAATACAAACTTTCCAGTAGTTTTATAGCTTTCAAGTTTATCATTAAGCATTAGATTATAAACCTTGCGACAGCAGCCGAAAGTTTTTGCAAACATAACAGCTTGTTCATTTGAAGGATATACTCTGTACTTAATTGCTTTATTCATAACTGACAGTTCTTTTGCCTTTCAATATATTTGAGAATATTTTCTTCAGAAGTAGAACCAATGGTTTCACAAAAATATGATCCATTCCATAGCTGTCCCTTCCAGAGAATCGTTCTTAATTCAGGAAATTCTTTGAGCAGAGTATTTCCACTAATTCCTTTGAGATACTTTACTATTTGAGTTACTGAAATCTTTGGTGGAGCAGATACAAAACAATGAACATGATCATTTTCACCAACCCTGCAATCAACAACAGTAAAGCCTTTTTCAAGACCTATTTCTTGTACCAGTTCGTAGAGTCTTTCAGCTATTTCAGGTTTAAGAGCTTTTCTTCTGTATTTGACACACCAGACAA
>OJAW01002095.1_pt1 | contig 10431 bp, 8 predicted proteins | sample 1589151 | NCBI WGS metagenome assembly OJAW01 (sample SAMN03283290) | human gut metagenome | biome: human-associated habitat; material: feces | host: Homo sapiens | place: Peru | collected 2012 | reverse complement strand
TGTTATTTCTGTTTATAACTCTTCTATATAAGTCATTTAAATCTGATGTTGCAAATCTACCACCATCTAATTGAACCATTGGTCTTAATTCTGGTGGAATAACTGGTACAACATGCATAATCATCCATTCAGGTCTGTTATTTGATAATCTAAATGATTCTACAGTGTCTAGTCTTTTTACTAATTTTGCTCTTTTTTGTTCACTAGCTTTAACAAGCTCTTTCTTTAATTTTTCTGCTAATTTATCAAGATCAATTTCAGCTAATAATTTATATAAAGCTTCTGCACCCATTTCAGCTTTGAAAGAACCTCTTCCGTATTTTTCCTCTGCTTCATGGAATTCTTTTTCAGATAATACTTGAGCTTTAATTAATCCTGTATTTCCTTTATCTGTAACTATGTAAGATGCAAAATATACAACTTTTTCAAGATTTCTTGGAGAAATATCAAGCATTAAAGCTATTCTACTTGGAATACCTTTAAAATACCAAATATGAGCAACTGGAGCTGCAAGCTCTATATGTCCCATTCTTTCTCTTCTAACTTTTGACTTTGTAACTTCAACACCACATCTGTCACAAACTATTCCTTTATATCTAACTCTTTTATATTTACCACAATGACATTCCCAGTCTTTTGTTGGTCCAAATATTCTTTCACAAAATAAACCATCTTTTTCTGGTTTTAATGTTCTATAGTTAATTGTTTCAGGTTTTTTAACTTCACCTTTTGACCATTCTCTTATTAATTCATCAGATGCTAATCCAATTTTAATTTTATCGAAATTTTCTAATTCCTCCATTATAATAGGGGCCCCCTTTCAAAACAGTCTGTCTGTTTTGTTTCTAATAATAAATATTTTTAAGTTCATTAGTTAGCATTATATATTCCTTCATAACTTAAATGAGCACCGCTGTACAATTCGATTAGAAATTTAAGATTACTACTTCAAATATATTATTCAATTATGGTTTTGGAATATTTTTATTAATCCCTAATTATGTATCATAAATTTATAATTTTCTAAAAAGAGCTTTTGGCTCTTTTTAGATTTTTATTATTTATTCTTCATCATCAAATGAATCATCAATCATTAAATCATCTGACATATCGTCTTCGTTGTATAAATCTTCGTCAAAGTTTTCATTGTCGTCTATTGGTGAAAATAGTTCGTCGCTGTCTGAACCATCTTCTGTTTCTTCGTCTGCTTCTATGTAGCTGTCTTTCATTTCGTCTTCATCAACGACTGTTTCTTCTAATGCTTTTTTGTTGTCTAAATTGAAGTCTATTCCGTCTTCAATATTTTCTTTTAATTCAAGTTCTTTGTCATCTTTAGTATATAAACGTATGTCTAATCCTAAAGATTGTAATTCTTTAACAAGTACTTTAAAGCTTTCTGGAACTCCTGGCTCTGGAATGTTTTCGCCTTTAACAATAGCCTCATATGTTTTAACTCTTCCTACAACATCATCAGATTTAACTGTTAGAATTTCTTGTAGTGTATATGCTGCACCATATGCTTCAAGTGCCCAAACTTCCATTTCTCCGAAACGTTGTCCACCAAATTGAGCTTTACCACCTAAAGGTTGTTGAGTAACAAGTGAATAAGGTCCTGTTGCTCTAGCATGTAATTTATCATCAACCATGTGATGTAGTTTAACCATGTACATAACCCCAACGTTAATTCTATGATCAAATGGTTCTCCAGTACGTCCATCATGTAAAACAACTTTACCATCTGGTTCCATACCGGCTTCTTTCATTTCTTCAGAAATATCTTCCCAAGTTGCACTATCAAATACTGGAGTAGCATAATGAACACCTAACTTTTTACCAGCCATACCTAAATGTAATTCTAAAATTTGTCCGATATTCATACGAGATGGAACACCTAATGGATTAAGCATAACATCTACTGGTCTACCATCTGGTAAGTAAGGCATATCTTCTTCAGGAAGTACTAAAGAAATAACCCCTTTATTACCATGTCGTCCAGACATTTTATCTCCAACTTGAATTTTTCTCTTTTGAATAATATATACTCTTATAATTTTTGATACCCCTGCAGGTAGTTCATCACTATTTTCTTTAGTATAAACTTTAACATCATGAACGATACCACCAGCACCATGTTCAACACGTAGTGATGTATCTCTTACTTCACGAGTTTTTTCACCAAAAATTGCATGTAACAATTTTTCTTCACTAGTAAGTTCTTGTACCCCTTTTGGAGTTACTTTACCAACTAGAATATCACCATCTCTAACTTCAGTACCAATTCTAACAATACCATGTTTATCTAGGTTCTTACGAGCATCTTCCCCAACATTTGGAATATCTCTTGTTATTTCTTCTGGTCCTAATTTAGTATCACGACAATCAATATCGTAATGTGATATATGTAGTGATGTATAAACATCATCTTTTACTAATCTTTCGTTTAATATAACGGCATCTTCATAGTTATAACCTTCAAATGTCATGAACGCAACAGTTAAGTTTTTACCAAGAGCCAGTTCACCCATATCTGTAGATGGACCATCAGCAATAACTTGACCACGTTTAACACTATCTCCAGCTTTAACAATTGGATGATGGTTAATACAACTTGATGCATTACTTCTTTCATAATTTGCTAAATGATATGTATCTTTACCACCAGCAGTTTTAACTATAATTTTTAAACCATCAGCATATTCAACTACACCATCTGCTTTAGCAACAATAGTTGAACCTGAATCTCTTGCAGCTATACATTCTACACCTGTTCCAACAATTGGAGCTTCACAAGTAAGTAGAGGCACAGCTTGACGTTGCATGTTGGCACCCATCAAAGTTCTGTGAGCATCATCGAATTCTAGGAATGGGATACAACTTGTAGTTATAGCAACTACTTGACTTGGAGCAACATCGACATAATCTATTTTTTCTCTTTTTACATAAATTGTATCGCCATTATATCTAGCAACAACTTCATCATCTATAATTTTATTATTATCATCTAATTTAACAGCAGCTTGACTAATAGCATGTCCCTTTTCTTCATCAGCAGTTAAATAACATACTTCATCAGTAACAACACCATTAACAACTTTATGGTATGGAGTCATAATAAATCCATATTCATTGATTTTAGCATAACCAGCAAGTGATGTAATTAGCCCGATGTTTTGTCCTTCTGGTGATTCAATCGGACAAATACGACCATAGTGTGATGCATTAACGTCACGAACATCCATACCTGCACGGTCACGAGATAAACCTCCAGGTCCAAGACTTGATAAACGTCTCTTATCAGTAAGTTCTGCTATTGGGTTAATTTGGTCCATGAATTTTGATAATTGTGAAGAACCAAAGAATTCTTTTAAAGCAGCTGTAACTGGTCTAATATTAATTAATGTTTTTGGAGTTACAGTATCAAGTTCTTGAGTAGTCATTCTTTCACGAATAACTCTTTCCATTCTAGCCATACCAATTCTAAATTGATTTTGAATAAGTTCTCCAACTTGACGTACACGACGATTTCCTAAGTTATCTATTTCATCATCAAAACCAATACCTTTATGTAAACCTATATAATAATTAAGTGATGCATAAACATCTGGAATGGTTAAACGTCTAACATCAACACTTTGGTCTACACCAATAATATTAAATGTTTTTTTATTATCTTCTGGGTCAACAACTTTAACAGTTTGAACACTTTTATAATCATCTAATTCTTCATTAACTAAAATATCTTTAACATTTAAACCCTTTTCAAAATAAGGTTTTAATTTTTCTAATAATTCTTTAGTTAAAACATCTCCAGATTTAGCAAGTGTTTTCTTACCAACAATTAAAGGTTCTGCTAATGTTAAACCTTCTAATCTATCTAACACATTTAATTTTTTATTAAATTTATAACGCCCAACTTTAGCTAAGTCATAACGGAATCTATCAAAGAATCTTGTAATTAATTGGTTCTTTGAAGAATCAAGTGTTGCAGGTTCCCCTGGTCTTAATTTTTCATATATTTCAAGTAAAGCTTCATCAGTATTATTAGTAGAATCTTTTTCTAATGTATTTTTAATATATTCATTATCACCAAAAACACTTAAAATATCTTCATCACTAGATAAACCTAAAGCTCTTAAGAATGTTGTAACAGTTACTTTTCTAGTTCTATCAATTCTTACATATAAAACATCCCTAGCATCTGTTTCATATTCTAGCCAAGTCCCTTTATTAGGTATTAATTCTCCACTAATAATATGACGTCCGTTCTTATCTATTTCTTTTTTGAAATATACACTTGGACTACGTACTAATTGTGATACAATTACACGTTCAGCCCCATTAATAATGAATGTTCCAGCTTCAGTCATTAAAGGCATATCCCCTAGGAATATTGTTTGTTCTTTAACTTCACCAGTTTCATGAATATAAAGACGTGCTTCAACCTTTAATGGAGCAGCATAGTTTACCATTCTTTCTTTTGCTTCTTTAATAGAGTATCTTGGTTCATCAAAATAATAATCACCAAATTCAAGTGAAATATTACCAGTAAAACTTTCTACTGGAAATAAGTCTTCAAATATCTCTTTGATACCTGTTTCTAAGAATTCTTTGTATGATTTTTTTTGAACTTCCAATAAATCATTCAACTCTAAAACGTTTTTCGTTTTCGAAAAACTTCTTCTTTCACGATAGTCACCAAATTTTTTAACTTTATAAGCCACGATATCACCCCATACACAATTTTTTAAGACTATTTTTTTCTTCGTTTTTATTAAAAAAATAAATACGCCACCAATATAAAATTGTAAAGCCTAATTCTTAATTTGTCAATCTATTTTTGCTCTAAATACACAAAAACCTTTATTTTTTTCCATTATTTCAATATTATAAAGCTCTTCAAGCTCTTTTTTTATTGATTTAGCCCCTTGGTCTTTACTTATGACAAACCATAGCTCTCCATTATCTAAAAGATGATTCTTAGCTCCTTTCAAAATATTTAACACTGTTTCTTTACCAGCTCTAATCGGTGGATTAGTAATTATATAATCATATTTATTTTTTACACATTCATAAGCATTACTTTCGTAAGCTCTCCCCTTTACTTCATTTAACTTAATATTTCTTTCACTCAAATGAAGTGCTCTTTTATTTACATCAACTAACTCTATATCAACATTTAATATCTTACTTATAACTATACCTAGAAACCCATAACCACAACCAACATCTAACATCTTATAATCTCTATCATCCCTTGTTGTATCCAAGAATGTTTCCACTAACAATTTAGATGCAAAATCCACTTTATTTTTAGAAAATACTCCATTATCACTAAAAAATTCAAAATGCACACCTTTATAATTATATGTTAGTTTTCTTAACTCACTTTTTAAATTCGGATTGTTTGTAAAATAATGTTCCAAAGGCACTTTCCCCTTTTCTCGATATGAAACTATTATACAACAAAAACTTGCACCTAGTCAACCTAAAAATGCAAGTTTTCTAAATTTCTTTTAAAGCCACAACTACAGTTTATTTTTTATAACTATTCAAGTTCCATATCACAGATATTACTATTTATATTAACTCCTTTATTTACAAATATTTTTTTATTATTGCTACATTCTAAAATATTAAATTTCTCTAAACTATACTTCTTAGCAATTTCCTTATCTTCTTTATCTTTAATACTTTCAAATTCTACACTTTTTACTAAATCCTCATATTTTATTCTCTCATCAGTTAAAACATAACTTAGTTCATATATATTATCTTGGTCATATTTTATATTAATTGAACTTATTTTATAATAGTAATAATCTTTTTCTTTTACTAAATTACTTAATTTATTATCATTATTATTAATTATTTCAAAGCTATAACTATCATATAAATCACTTGGTATTAAAACTACATCCATAAGTTCTATAACACCATTTTGATACTCACTAACTCTTCCAATTACATCAATATAATCATATATTCTATACTTACTTAAATCATCTTTAGTTAAAACTTTAAGACTATTACTTAAATTAAAATTAACATACCCATTTAATACATCATCACTTTTAGTATATTCTGCCATTTCTATTACTTCATTACCACTTATTTTACTAATCTTACCATTTATTCTCACAAATTTATTTTTATATTCTTTAAAACTAGCTTTACTATCTTGTAAAAACTTATTTACACTTATTGTTTCAAGTAAATCATTACTACAAGCATAATTTTTATTATATCCATAATCTAAAATTAAATCTTTTTTACAATCATATATTCTATAAAATAAACTATTATATGTTTTTACATCTTTATTACTTTTTACTTGTAAACTAAATATTGGTACATATCTTAATTTATAAACTAATAATGTATCTAACCCTAAAGATACAACCAATATTATTAATGGCACTAATATTATTAAAAATATACTTCTTTTTTTCTTTAAACAAAAACTAATCATTATTAAAAGAATACCTATTATTAAACTAATTAATCTAAATATACTATAGACATTTATTATAAAAGGTACAATAACGAGTGTTAAACCTAAACCTAATAACCAAATTAATCTTTTCTTCAATTTTACCACCTTAATTATATTATACACTAAAATCCAATTAAAAAAAAGTTGAAATTAATCAACTTTTCAATTTTACTAATTTAAAGCGTCTTTTAATTTGCTTCCAGCTTTAAATGAAGCAACTGTCTTAGCAGGAATTTTAATAGCTTCTTTAGTTAATGGATTAATACCTTCTCTAGCAGCTCTTTTTTTAGCACTAAATGTACCGAAACCAACTAAAGCAACCTTTCCATCTTTTTTTAATCCAGCAGTAATACCTGCGATTGTAGCATCAAGAGCACGAGCAGCATCAGCTTTAGAAAGTCCAGCTTCTTTTGCAATTAATTCTACTAATTCTGTTTTAGACATAATTTATACCTCCCATTATCCAAACATATTTTGTAGGAACATTGTCCTTACATATTAAGATTACCAAAAAATCTAAGTAAAATCAATAACTATTTTTAAAAAAATGCTTTTTTTATTAATTTTTTTCTTCATTTTTACTTATTTTTGACATTTCATGGGACAAAAGGCTGCCTTAAAAGCCCATTTTCAGTAACTTCTAAATACTTAACTATACATTTTACATCTGGTTTTATATATATAACATCCCTACTATTTACATCCATATAAGCTTTAACTTTTGTTTTTTTCATAATTAATTCTGCCAATCTTCTTTTCTTTCCTAAACTTACCTTTCCAACATAAATTAATTTATTCTTTACTTTTTTACCTAAAACTAAACTAATTACATAACTATTATCTTTATTAATATAACCAATTACTAAAAACTCTCCAACTTTATAGTTTTTAATCTTTAACCAATTATTACTTCTTTCATTAACTAAATATTTACTATCTATTTTTTTAGCAATAATTCCTTCCATATCTAACTTTTTTATTGCATCAAATAACTTAATACCTTCACCACTTACATAAGTACACTTAATAAAAACATCATTATCTTCATACTTACTAAGTAACTTTTTTCTTTCTAACAAACTCAAATTAATTAAATCTTTATCTTCATATATTACATCAAAACACATAAATACCACAGGATTTGTCTTACTTAAAAACTCAATAGTTTTCTTATTTTTTAAATGAATTCTTTTTTGTAACTTAGAAAAAGATACTTTATTATTTTGAAGCATTATTACTTCTCCATCAAATATTACATTACACTTAACCATTTTACATAAAACACTCATCTCTGGAAACAACCCAGTTATATCTATTCCATATCTACTTTTAATTACAATTTTATCTTTACTCACAAAAACTAAAACTCTTATTCCATCATATTTTACTTCATATAAATAATCTTTACTATCAAATACTTCTTCAACCTCTCCAAGAAGCATCGGTCTTACATCTTTATTCCACAAACTCATTTTGTATCCTTCAAGCTTTTTTCTAAAGCCTTCATTAAATCATTAATTTGTTTTTTATTACTTCTTTTAGTTTTTGTAATCTTTTTCCCATCTAACTTTTCATCAATGGCTTTCTTAATTCTATCTTGATATTCATCTTTATATTTATTTGGTTCAAAAACTCCATCCATACTTTCAATTAATTTAATAGCTAAATCTAGTTCTTTACTTGTTATCTTAGTACTCATTTCTTTTTCAGGAATACGTACTTCTTCTTCAAAATATAAAGTTGTTAAAATAATTCCATTTTCCACCAACTTTAATATTCCATAATAAAATTTTGGCCCAATCACAGTCTTAACTAATGCTACTCGCTTAGTTTTCTTTAATGCTTCATAAAACAAATTATATGCTTTAGATTTACCTTCTGTATTTAAAAAATAACTTTTTTCAAAATACCACGGAGGCACACTACCTTCTTTTATAAATGATATTACTTCAATCTCTTTATCCCAATCTGGTTTTAAATTATCAAGTTCAGTTTTACTAAAAACTAAATAATTATCTTTTTCAAACTGATAACCTTTTACAATATCACTTTCTTTTAAATCTTTCTTACATTTCGGACAATATTTAATATATTTAACTCTTCCCAGACATTTTTTATGTAATTGATTAAAAGAAGTATCATTATTTTTAATAATTGGATTTAACAAAACAGGAATATTTACCAAAGCAAAAGAAATATTAGAATGTATATTAGGCATAATCATCACCATTTTTAGTATTTCTAATATTTCTTGTTTTATGCAAAATTAAGGTTCAATATCAGGCATACCACTTGTTTTGTGTGTATACTTTTCATTTTCTATAATTAATTCATCTTCCACATTATAATCACTATTTATCCATTCTCCCCAAGTCATCCCTTCAATAGCTTTATATTCTGTATCATTAATTGTAAAAGTAGTTATATTAGCTTTTACAAAATAAACATAACATTTATCCAATGTATTTCCAGACATTACAACTTTATTATTTTCTGGATTCCAAGAAAGTTCTCCGCCATTTTCACATTTTGACAATTCTTCATTAAAAATATAACCATCTGTTGGCCATTCACTCGCAGTTGTTTTTTCATATTCTCCACTTCCTGATGCTGTTTCTAACATAAAAATATTACTCCAAAAGAAAAATGAGATGTTTTGTTCTCATTTTTTTATAAAGCTTTTATCTCTCTTTTAGTTTTATTAATTTTATTTTCAATATTAACTCTTTCCACAACGAATATCATTATAATAGCATTGACTGTAAATGAACCACCATAACTTAAGAATGGAAGTGGTACCCCAGTTAAAGGAATTAAAGCTAAAATTCCAAGTAAATTAACTAAAATATGCAAAGTAAAATACCAAAACGTTCCATACGCTAAAATTGAACATCGTAAGTTTTCACTTGTTTTAGCAATCTTTAATATCCTTGATAAAATATAAGCATATCCTAAAATAATGATTATTCCTGTCACAAGGCCCAATTCTTCAACAATAATTGGAAATATAAAATCAGTGTGTGACTCTGGCAAATACAAATATTTTTGAGTAGAATTACCAAGACCTACACCAAATAAACCACCATTATTAATTGCAATAAATCCGTTACAAACCTGATAACCGGTAGTTTCAGTATATCTAGAACATGGATTTTTAAAATTAAGTCTGCCCTTTTGAATACTACTTAAAAAATCATTACCAGAATAAAGAAATCCAATCACTAACAAAATAACAACAACTGAAAAAATTTTAATAAACTTCATAATATTATTTTGAACAACAGGAATACTTATAAATGTCAAAAAAACAATACCTGCAATAATGGCAGCACTACCTAAATCCGGTTGCATGAAAACTAAACCAATCACTATTGCAGCAAAACCTAAAGGAACAAAATACGCATATATATTTTTAACTTTTTTTAAATTTAATCTATTATAATAAATAGCCATAAAAACAACTAATATTGATTTAGCAAATTCACTAGGTTGTATTTTAAAGAATTTTAAATCAAACCAACTTTGAGCACCACCAGCAATTTTACCTTTAACAAACAAAAGAGCCAAAGAACCAATAAGCAAAAAGACTAAAGGCCATGCTAATGCTCCATAATTTCTAGTTGGAAATCTTAACACTATTAAAAAACCTATCAAAAATGAAACAATAACAAATATTGCTTGTCTTATAAAAAAGTGATAAGGTTGATATCCATAACGTACAACAGCAGTAATATTTGATGCACTATAAATCATAACTAAACCAAAAAGTACAAATAATACAACCATTATAAATAAAGGAATATCCATCTTCGAAAATAACTTACGCATATTATCCACCTACATTAATATTACCATATTTATTAAAAAATTAAATAAATTTTTAAAAACTTGGGTTATTTTAATGTCAAAAAATCGTCATTTATAATAAATTATAGTAG
>OJAW01002094.1_pt1 | contig 10431 bp, 8 predicted proteins | sample 1589151 | NCBI WGS metagenome assembly OJAW01 (sample SAMN03283290) | human gut metagenome | biome: human-associated habitat; material: feces | host: Homo sapiens | place: Peru | collected 2012 | reverse complement strand
CTTCTTGATTTTCATTTTTAAGTTCATTATTATCAACTTTTAAAGTTTCAGTATCTTCAGTTGGAACAATAGCATTAGGATCTAAAGTAACACCTTGAGCATCCAAATAATCAACTAAATACTTAGAAGGACTTCTTTTAACAACTTTCCCACTAGAAGACTTTTTATATATAGTATTAGATACAGCATTATTGTCTTCATCAACATAAAATTCCGTAACTTCAGCAATTTCACGTTTAAAACTTTTTGTCTTAGGATCTTGAAAAGCCCTAATATAAATACCAAGTTGAATATAACGATAAATTGACTTTAAAAATTGATCAATATCTTGATTAGTTTCAAGCAAACTATACATACGGTTAGGAATAGACTGAGCTTTATCAGCATGAATTGTTGACAAAATATAATGCCCAGAAGAAATGGAGTTACGTACTGCCATAACCGCTTCAGCACTACGAACTTCAGAAAGTAAAATCCACTTAGGATTTTGACGCATACAAGTAACTAAAATATCACTATAAGAAACAACATTATTAGTTTTCATAGCAACAATATCACGAGTTGGAAATATTTTATCTAAATGCAATTCCAAAGTATCTTCTACTGTTATAATTTTTTCATTTTCACGAATCTTTGAAGCCAGATATTTTACAAACTCTGTTTTACCAGAACCAGTTTCACCACAAACGATAATATTGCAATGACCCTTAATCGCTTGCATTAAAAATTCATGAATATCTAAAGTAATATAATTATCTGCTAAAATTTTCTCTTTTTGTAAACGAATTTTAGCCGGAGTTTTTCTAATAACACATGCAATACCATTTTTAGCAACTGAATCATGAACAAAATTAAGACGAATTTCAGCACCTTCAGCATCTAGAAAAGGATTAGCCGAGTTAAAACTCTTACCCATTATATTAGAACATTGAAAAGCAATTTTTTCCATTAAAGCATTAGTAACATCTTTATTTTCTTCCCTGTAAATTCCTTTAGATAAAGTTTTAATCCATAACTGACCATTATTTGTATAAGAAATATCTGTTACATCATCATTTTTTAAATATACATCTAACGATCCAAAGTCTATTTGACTAAATAAATCATCCATTATTCACCACTACTAACAGAAACTGTCGCATTTTCAATTAAATCTTGCATATCATTCATTGAAAGTAAAGTTTCATTATCACTCTTATTAAAATTACCATTTACTACAGGGAATAATTCTACAGCATATTCAGTACTAGCTAATCTTTGAGCTTTAAATATAATATTTTTAATATCTGTTTTCATACCAAAAATAAACATTGATGGCATTAATTTATTTTCATGATCAGCAAAAACATTATTACCACTAGAATCTTTTACAGCTAATACTTGAGCATTCAATACTAATGGTCCAATTAAATATTCAATTTCACCCTTTTTATTAGTACGACTAGCCTTAGCATAAATATCAATATAATTACCAGGCATAATTGAATTACCATATGTTGATTTCAAATCAACATCGATCATAACTGCAACTTCATCTTCTTTTAATTCTTGAAATAAAGAATCTGGAGATAAATCAGTCTTTGATAAAACTGAAGGGTAGAAAAATGAACCCTCTGGAATAATAGTATCGTACATAACATACATGTTAACAATACTATCAATTGATGTAATAGGATTAATCTCTTTTAAAGTTGAAGCCGGAACATCAATAGTTTTTATATCATCCGCTGTAATTCGATGACCAGCTTTTATTCTTGTACTTGCAACAGGAATATTAGTCATAATTTCCAAGTTTTTATTCAATTGATAATTATAAGTAAAATATAAAATAGCCGCAATTAAAATAACGCCAATAATTGTTACCAATTCTTTAGATAAAACCTTTTTCTTCTTTTTAGCAGGTTGAACATTATTGCCATTTTGATTTATAAATTGTTGAGCATTATTTGGCCTTGGACCATTAGAATTAGGTCCTTGTGGCCCAGCTGGACGAGGCATAGACTGCCCATTAGGTACTTGTCCATTAGGCATCGGTCTTCCCTGATTAGGCATTATTGGTCTATTTTGATTAGGTACGTTATTAGGTGTTACATTTTGATTCATCTTTTTTTCCTCCTTATTCTACTTCAATTGAAGTATCAGTCTCTAATACTGCATTAATAGTATTTGTAATTGTATAATTCGTTGTACTTCCTGTAATACCAGTTGTTTCATTACTTAAAACACGAATATTTACTAAAGGTGGTTCCTCTTGAACCTTATAAAATTCAATTTTATATGATGCAGATAACATAGCATTTTCAGCAAATCTTCTAACAAAACTCTCGATAAACTCCGATTGCTTAATACGTACTGTTCCACTATTATTATAAGCATCCCAATCAATAGCATCATTCATTGATGCTTCCGTTGTTTCCTTTAAAAGTGACATATTATGCTCATCAACATTAGTCACATTTTGTAAAAAGAATATAAGGAATATTAAAATAATTCCTATAGCTATTACCATATATCCCCATAAAGACTCTTTCATTCTATCACCTCTAGATAATATCTTTTGCTCTTTTCTGCTTAAATATTGAAATAAATGTTACAAATAATATAAATTCAATTATTGTAATAAATAAATAAAAACCTTGAATATCTGTTTTATAATTATCAACTTCTTCAGTAACTGGTTTTGATATCTTAGTTCGATAATCATCAGTCATTTTTTTAAACTCGGCTACCGGAATATTATTATTCATCCATTTAGCACAATACTCATACTCTAAAATATCCTTGCAATATTCACTTTTATAATATTTGTTATATTTCTTTAAACTTACACTTCTTTCACCTATGTATTCGTTATTACATGTTTTACTATAAAAAACAAATTTAATCGTCTGACCATTCTTATATTTTTTTATAGTCGATTCTTTTAAAGTATACTTAATATTAGTTGAAGAATCAATCATATATAGATCACTATTAAGATTAGTATATGTAATATCAAAATAAATATCATCATCTATAAAATAATATTCATAAGAAAAATTAACATATGAATTCAATTTTCTAAGATCATTTATTTCTTTTGCTGTACATTCCCTTGCCTTTACAATAAACGGTAAACAAATAAATATAAGTAATATAATCCTATATTTTTTCATACCATCACCTATTATATACATTATAGCACTGATGTTTTTTTTAGACAACGAAAAAATTGTTAATTGACATTAACAATTTAATCCATCATTTAGCAAAAATTCTGATTACTAAAAATATTGGAAAAGTTTTCTTTAAACTTAGCACAATTATAATTCTTTATCCCCTTAAGTGATTTATTATATTCTCTTATCTTAGAAATATCACTAGGACTCAAAGTAACAGTTAGCAAAGGTGGATTAGAATAAATATCTGTTTTAATTGTATCTTCTTTGCCATACCAATTACTACTATTACCCTAGTTTGACAGTTGTACTATAAAAATCGTCTCTAGATATTGAAAAGTCTAGTTTTTTTATGCATTTTGTATTGCGTACTATTGTGGAGTGCTGTATAATATTAATATATGATATAGATAGGTGTGACAATATGAGACTTAAAATTTCCAAATCTAAAAATACTACTTTATTTTATATTATTAAAGACTATACAAGAAATGGTAAAAGATCTACTAAAATAGTTAAACGAATTGGTAATCTTGATGATGTTAAAATTATGGCTGATAATACCGATTATATGGCTTGACTTAAGGATTATGTTAAACAATATAATGAAGAACATTGTAAAAGTGAAACTATTATTATTAAAAAGAATAATAAAAAACTTATTTCTATGAATAATAAAATTTCTTTTAATGTTGGTTATTTATTTCTTAAAAAATTATATAATCAATTAAAACTTAATAATATTTGTTATGAAATTCAAGATAAATACAAATTTCAATTTGATTTAAATGAAATATTATCTTATCTTGTTTATGCTAGAATTATTTATCCATCTTCTAAATTAGAAACTTTTAGGCAATGCCAAAATTTTATTGAACAACCTAAATTTAAACTCCATGATGAATATAGGGCTTTAAACTATATTGCTGAAAATATGGATTTTATTCAAGAACAATTATTTAATAATAGTAAAGATATTATCAAAAGAAATTCTAGTATTATTTATTATGATTGCACTAATTATTTTTTTGAAATAGATAATGAAGATGATATTAGAAAATATGGTATTTCTAAAGAACATCGTCCTAATCCTATTGTTGGTATGGGGTTATTTATGGATGGTGATGGGTTACCTCTTTCTTGTAATATTTATCCTGGTAATCAGAATGAACAAAAGACTTTAATACCTGAAGAAACTAAAATTATTAATAATTTTAAATTAGATGATACTAAAATGGTTTTATGTACTGATGCAGGTCTTGCTTCTGACGAAATTAAAAAGTTTAATGTTAAAGATAATCGTGGTTTTGTCATTACTCAATCATTAAAGAAATTAAAAGATGAATATAAAATACAAGTATTCGATAAAAATGATTGGAGAATTCCAAATGATTTAAAGAATGTTTATAACTTGGAAAATATAATCAATGATGAATCTCTAAAAGAAAAATATTACGATACTTTATTTTATAAAGTTATTCCAACTGAAACTAAATCTGTTAAACAAGACTTAATTGTTACCTTTTCTTTTAAATATTTTGATTACAATAGAAATATAAGAAATAACCAAATTGAAAGGGCTAAAAAAAGTATTGAGACTAACAATGTTACCAGAAAAGGTAAAAATCAAAATGATTATAGAAGATTTATTGATAGTATTAATTCTACTGATAATGGTGAAATTGCAGAAAATTCTTCTTACTCTATTGATGAAGGTTTAATTAAAGAAGAAGAAAAATATGATGGTTATTATGCATTAACTACTAATTTGATTGGAGATATTAATCAAATACTAAAAATAGTTAAAGGTAGATGGGAAATCGAAGAATCATTTAGAATTATGAAATCTGACTTTTTAGCTAGACCAGTTAACCTATCTAGAGAAGATCGTATTAAAGCTCATTTTATGACTTGTTTTATTTCATTATTTATTTATAGATTATTAGAAAAGAAATTAAATTATAAATTTACTACTTCTCAAATTTTAGAAACTTTAAGAGGTATGAATGTATTAGAAATCAAAGGTGATGGTTATATTCCAGAATATATAAGGGCCGATATAACTGATGAATTACATGAATTATTTAATTTTAGAACTGATTACGAAATCAATACTTACAAAGATTTTAAAAAAATTTTTGATACAATAAATTAGGTATTCATGGTACGCACTTTTTTAGGCAAATTAAAACTCTCTAAATCCTTATAAAATAAGACCTAGGGAGTTTTTATTCTCTTACAACTGTCAAATTCAGGATTATAACATAAAAAAGTTTTTAAAAAAAATAGGCTTATAAAAGCCTACTTGTTATAATATAATTTAATTTAACTTTTTTACCATAAAAATTTCATCTGGTAATTCATTGGTTACTTCAAAACCTAGTTTTTGATAACAATGAATAGCTCTTAAGTTATTTTTAAAAACTTTCAAGTTTACTTGAGTTAATTTTAAATGGTTAAAAGCATAATTCAAAATAGTTTCGATTGCTTCTGTACCTAAATGCTTATCTTGTTGATCTTTAGTTATGACAATTCCAAGTTCTACTGAATTATCTACATCCATTAGTTCAATATTACCAATATAATCATTCGTATCTTTTAACATCATCGAAAAACATAAAGCATTAGTGTTTAATTTATCATTCACCCACTTTTTTTCATCTTCAAAAGAATAATTTTTAGGATTACGGCTTAAATAACAAGAAATTTCAGGATCATTGACCATTTCTAGATATTCTCTTATTAAACTTTCACTTAAATTAACAAAATCAATATTTTTTGAAGAAAAAACTTTATTTAAATGCAACATATCTACTTTTAAACAATTATAAATTTTTCTTGAAATTGAAGCACGCATTAATATGTTTTTTCTATTATCTCTTGATGGATGAATTCTATTAGTTAACATTATAATTATAACTTTATTAAGTAGATCAACAGAAATGCTTGGACCTGTAAAACCTGAAAATGATAGTGTTTGAGTATTGCCAAGAATAACATTAGGATTGTTTCCAATAACCCAAGTGCAAGAACGATCAGTATTATTTTTAGAATTAAAAGTTTGTTTAGTTAACCACATATCGATTAATTCTTCACTTAAATAACGTTTGCCATTAAACATTCCTTTATTTAAAATCATCGAAGCAAAATTATAAAGATCAGAAGTATTACTAAATAAACCCGCATTACCAGCAACACCATTTAAAGAACAAGCTTTTTCGTCATGAACTACACCTTTAACTAATCTACGATTAAGTGTAACTTCTGTTGCTGCTATATTATCCTTAAACTTGGGATTAAAACAAGTATTATTCATTTCTAAAGGAAGTTTTACTTCAAACTCAAAAACTTCATCTAATGGTTTTTGATAAACTTTTTCAATTATTAAACCAAGAAACATATAACCAATACAAGAGTAATTGAATTCTTTGGTTTCTCTAGTTGAAGCATATAATTTTTCTAAGGCTTCTTCTTTAGTAATTATATCTTTACTTGAAAAATCACTTACTAATCCTGAAATATGATTTAATAGATCATATATTGTGATATCTTCATACTTAAAATCTGATAAATATTTTTTTACGTTATCAGTCAATTTTATTTTTTTCTGATCGATCATTCTAAATATAATAGTATTAGTGCAAACTATTTTAGTTAAAGATGCTATATCATATAAAGTATTAGAATCTGCTAATTCTTCTTTTTCAACTATTCGATTGTTTTCTAATCCATACTTTGTTTTATAACCTAAGGTATTAGAAAATATTTCTGCATCTTTACTAACTAAATAACTTACACTAGGAGTTGCTCCTGACTCAATTAATTCATTAAATACATTATCTAGCATTACTATCAATCTCCATTTTACTTAAATTAATTAACTTTTGGGTATTTTTTATAATATTATTTATTAATTCTTTAGTTTGATATTTATCAAGTAATTTCATATCTTCATAAACAGTATAAATAAGCATTCTTAAATCAAGATATTTAATATTTTCTAATTCTTTATAATACTTTTTTACATAATTAAATATATTTTGATAAATTTCTATATTTTCAATTAAAGAATTATTATATCGCCAAGGTTCTTCTTGAGTAATATATAATTTTCTAAACTCAAAATCAATTGGTGCTACTAAAGCATCCTTAAAATCGATTAATTTTAATGAACCATTATTGTAAATAATATTATTAAATTGCAAATTATTATGAATATAAGCAAAATGGTTATCACTTAAACAAATATCATAAAGTTTTAAGGATTCTAAAATTAACAAATAATCTTCTTGATTAAATAATGATTTATATTCGATAGCTTTATTTTTTACTTCATTTTTTATTTTACTTGACCAAGAATTAATTGGTTTAACATCAGTGTGATGAATACTTTTAAGAGCTAAAACTAATTTTTGAATTGTTTTTTCTCTTTCATCTTCATTCATTTTTGACCAAGAAAAATATAATGATTTTCCAGGTATATTTTCTAATATTTCATACATATAATCAAACTTAAACTTAGAAATATCATATCTATATAATTTAGGAATAATTTCTGAATTTTTATTTAATTGATAAAATTCTATTTCATTTTTTATTTTTTCCTCTAAAAAATGATTTAAACATATTTTTATAATATATTGATCATTTACTTCAAAAATAATGTTATTTATATTACTATCAATTTCTTTAATTTTTTCAACAGTTGAAAATATATCAATATTAGCTAATGCTATATTTTTACCTAATTCTAATCTTTCAACAACTAAATTTTTAACAACTTCAAAAACTTCTACAATTATTTTTTTATTTGGTTCAAAAGTTGGATCAATACTTTCAAAAATAGGTAAATATTTGGCACGCCATTTTTCTAAATTATAACCTTCTAATTTAGCTAATTCTTCAGTCATTTCCTTAAATGGTATTACATGGTATTCTTTTAATTGAATTACACATGCTGCTTTTTCATTAGGAAAATAAATTGTCCTTTCTTCATTTATTATTGGAGTTTTATTTTCATATATTGATGTTATTGCTTTTATTTTTCCATCTAAAATTGCTTTTATTAAATTTTCGTCTAAATTTTTCATCTTGTCATACCTCTTTTATTTTCAAAATATTCACGGATTATTTGGGAACTATTTACAATTAATAAAGCGAAATCTTTTAATTCTACTCGTGCTGAAAATGTTAGATTTCCTTCATAAACGTCTTTAAATGTTATAAATATTTGAGTATTTTTATCTTCAGTCTTAGCTTCAACCTCAAAGTTACCATGAGAAATAGAATTTCTAATGCCTTCAATTATTCTTTCGTTTCTTAAGTAAGTTTGATTATTATTGAAATAGTTTTTAGCTATAGTTAAATCACTATTAATTTGATTAAGTTTTGCTGTTGTTAGTTCTTTAGCTTGAATTAACTCATATAAATTGTTTTCAACTTTAGCTAATGCAACTTGATTGTGTTTAGTTTTTAAAACATCTCTACTATTAGTGTACTTATCAATATTAGTTTGAATATTGTTTATTTCGTTTTCTCTTCCTCTTTTTTGATTTTCTAATTCTTGAATTTTATTAGTATCTATTTCTATACAATTTACATGCACTTTGGATAAATCTAAACAACTATAATCCAAACCATTACAAGCTTCAGCAGTGAATTTATTAGTATTTTCATAAAATTTATCAAGTCCATAAGAAAATAAAGAATTAAACATCGCGATAGCACTAGCAACTAAATTATCATAATTCATATATATGTTGCCGTATTCTTTACTTATTTCACTAGAAATTAAGTTAGGATTAACTGTACGATTTTTATATACAATTTCTAAAAATATTAAATTTGATAGATTTGCTGCAATTGGATTAAACCTATCGAAGCCATTAACTACACGATCTAGTTCCCTTCCTATTATTTCTACTTGTGAAGCATAATCACGAGTTGCTGTATTATTAACTAAGAATTCAGCTAAAGAATCTAGTTGCATATTTTTAATAGATTCTTCACGATAATCAAAATCATACTCAGCAGCTACAAGCTTTTTAAATTTCTCATAATAAGTATAATAATCACTCTTATCTTTATTGTTAGTAATTAAAAGCTCTAATAATTGTTTAATATTTTCATTGATCAAGCTTCCATCTTTGCGTTTTAATGTAATTTTAATCTTTTTAAATTTATGCAAAAATCTTAACATTTCATCTTTACTTTTGATAGATGCATGACGATAAGTTTCGGTTTTATTATTCAAAATATACTTTCTTTCATAAGTGTCACTATTATTAACTTTGCTAAAACTTTTTAAAGCTGATGATACAAACTTCGATAATTTTATTATATTTAAAGAAATAGGAATATTATTATGTTCAATTATAATTTTGCTATTAGAAAAATCGGTTATAAAATCACCATGGCCGATCTTATTTCTAATTACAGCTACCACTTCCGATGCATTACTAAAGTGAGAATTGCCTATAACATAACCATTTGTTTCTTTTCTAGCCATATAATCAACTGAATTTTCTAATTCTTTTGTAAATATTCTAGAAGAATAACCAGCTTCTTTAGAAACTAAGCTTTCCTTTATACTTAATAAAATCGTACTTATCAATCCAACTCGTGCTGCCATATTTACTTCTTTAGTAATTATAGTTTTATCTGGAGTAGTTCTTGAAAAAAGATCAATAAGAAAGCTATAAAAACTATAATTTCCTATATAGTATTCCAAAAGCATATTTTCATCTTTCATTTTGATCACCTACATATATTATAGCATTTTTTTAAAGTAATTAAAAAGGATCAAAAAGATCCTTTAATCAAGTTGGTAAATTGTCATGTAACTATTAGTATCAATTTCAGTCCTTTGTTAGCAAGGGCAAAGAAACACTTGAAATATCTTTTCTATTATAAAATCTAATTTATTAAAACAAATATTTCAACAAAAAAAGCAACCTATTTATTATGGTTGCCTTCATATTTTAGAACTTGATTACAAACAATTTTTTAAGCTATACTCAATTATTTTTTGATAATCTTCTTCTAATATTATTAAATAAATTGGATTTTGTTAGATGTAATAAATATTTTCTTAAAAGACAAGGTAATTAAGCTTAATTCAGACTGAGTTTTATTTTGAATAAAATCCAAAGTAATAACAATTTATCAATTAATCAAATATTTTAACCTGCTGCTCCAGTTGGTCCCGTTGGCCCAGTCGGTCCAGTTGGTCCTGTTGGTCCAGTTGCACCTTCAGTTCCTGCTACGCCTTGTG
>OJAW01002093.1_pt1 | contig 10432 bp, 14 predicted proteins | sample 1589151 | NCBI WGS metagenome assembly OJAW01 (sample SAMN03283290) | human gut metagenome | biome: human-associated habitat; material: feces | host: Homo sapiens | place: Peru | collected 2012 | reverse complement strand
GGTGACATTCGTGTTTCATTACGAGATTTACATTCTGTTGGGGCAATTCCTAAACGCTTTGTGATCGAGTACACATCAAAATCATTATCAAAAATCATGTGCATCTCTGCATAAATTGTACAGTGATTACTCACAGATTATCTCTCCCTATTTTGTTTTATAAATTGTATCCGTTTCAATTTTCCCGTTCGCCGTAACTTTTAATATTTTCTTACTATCTTACCGTCAAACAGTTTTTCAAATTCTTCGAGAGTTCCTTGTGTGAGCAAATCTTTTTGACAAACGAAGTTTCCGCTTTTCTTTCCCATCGGAAATGATAAAAAGTAGAACTCCCCGTAGTCATAAGCTGTTTTTACTAACTCGACACCTCTGCTCTCGCTTTGTTTATCGGAAATACAAATGAGATTATCATCTATAACATATATTCTTTTAGGAGTTATTTCTTTTCTTCCCTTTGGGGTTTTAATGCGAACCGCTATCATGGCGTATGCAAAAACCGCACAATATCCGTAAAATATTGAAAATGTCTGAAAAGTTCTCATCAGCATAAAAATCAAAGGCAATACCATTACCAAGCCAAAAATAAATGCGTTTTGCATATAAGTAACATACTTTTTAAAAAAGAATTTCTCTGATACTCCCGTAAGATATCCGTTAAATTCAATCATATTTTTCTCCTCTTTGTACTTTGTTCAGAAATCTGTAGCTCAAATCCAAATATCATTTCCGTTCTGATACTCACCGCAGACGCTCTAAAAGTATTGTGAACCCTATAAATCTTACAAAGACCAAAACGCCGATACATATTGTGAAAAAACACAGTATACCGTGCCATGGCTGCTTTTTAACTTTTTTACTTAACAAAATCATAAACAGAACTATCAAAAGCAAAGCAAACACCAACACTGCATCAAATGCTACCCTGTTTCCCCAAAGCCCCGGAATGGATGGTGCCGTAGCAAATATCAGCACCGATATGACTGGAAGCAGTATCATAATCTTGGTGGATGTCTGTGATTTTTTTATTTTTTCAAAAAGTTCGGCAATTTTTTTCTTAATCAAAGGTCAATCATCCTTTTTGTGATTTGTTATGTTTAGCTTTTTTGCAGAAACTGATAATCAAATATATTTCAAGTACTGCCAGCCACAGCTCTTTACAGTATTTCTATTTCATGTAATCATTCATTAATTGTCTTGTTCTATCGCCTATAAATCTACTGAATAATGCCAATTTTTCGCTATTATCAGACAAGTGCTCCAACACAGTAGTAACAACAACCTGCTGTCAAGCACATTCTGACGGATAAGTCTTCCTGTCGAATCATAAGTATACATGAAACGCTGGTTGTTGACAAGGTCCTCATGCGAATACATGTTTCCTAAATTCAATCATGCATTTTAAGCGCCTTTTGTTTTAGTCGTACTAAAAAGTAAAGAATCCCTCAGTCCATTCCGGCTTATCTATTTCATATTCGTCAATGGAGAACCCATCAGGGTAGTTAATAAATTCCGGATTCTCACGATACTCCGACAGACTTTTTTCTGCATTTTCATAGGTTGAATAATACCCAAGATCCGATACATTGTCATACTCGCCGTCAAAATATTCATGCGCCAAATAAAACACAGACCCCCTAAATTCGCCTATTGAACCGTTAAAGTCGTCCGTGTCGGCATACACTATCTCTTCTTGAAAATCGTTCGGGAAATCCTTAAAGCCCGGTTTTTGCAAGTAACAATTGATTGTATCCCTGCACTTTTGTTTAGAGGAAAAAAATCCCAGCAATTTTGTGCAGTATACTTTTTCATTTGTATCTGCGGAAAATTCAATAAATCTTTTGTGAACCAATTTATATACCTTTTTCATTAAATCACCCCATCACTTATAGCCTTTGTCGCGCTGTAGCCACTTTTTAATTTTGCTATGTTCTGAGTTTGGTCAACTTGCAGTCGTTGAATTGCTGTTTTTTCGTTTGACTTTCTCTTAGAACGATATATCCAATCCATTCAATATTTTTAAAATCTCATTTTTCCTTATTTCATTGCACTTTCCAAGAGCCGTCAACGATACATTATTTGTACAAAAAAGCTGTCTGCTTATATTTTCAAGTCTATTCATTACTACACCTTCATTGCACAAATCGCTTTTTTTAAACTCGCTGTTCAGAACGAATCCATAATATCCGTTCAAGAAGTTCAACTGCTCGGTATCATCAAGGTAGAAATCCAGATTATTACCGTAAAAAGGAAGTGATGTTGCCAAATCGCTTTCATCTATTTTGTATTTCATTCCGTTGAGCACCGCAACTATCTGCTTTAGCGCATCATATAAACAATCAGTTGAAAACAAAATATGCAAGACCGAGAAATTCTCATATCTATCAACCAAAGAGCTTATGTTCGCCGTTAAATGCTCATTTTCACGCAATACTTCCTGAAGCTTAGAACCAACGCCCTCTCCGAGAATGCAGTTCAGTAACTCCACCTCATCAAATGTTATATTACTGCTATCAATATCGAAGCAGAGATCAACATCGATCATGTCCCAGTCTGCATTTTCAAGATGAATGTTGTTCTTCCGCTTTCCGAAGTGTTTTGGCACAAAAGAATTTATAAACTTTTCTCCCTCGATAATGCTCACATCGTCAAGCGAGCGACACATTTCTGACAGCTGTTTATCTGAAATATTGCCGGCAATGCACAAGACCATATTGTTGCTGTTAAAACATCTTTCTTTAAACGCCGCCACATCATTGACGCTTATCAAATCAACAGTTTCTTCGCTGCCCATTATCATATCCGAAAAAGTGTCCTCGCCAAAAACAAGTCTGCGCGAAAGATAGTCAATATTATAAACTGTATCTTCTATAACCTGTCTTTTGACAACTGCCTTTTCAGCATTAAATGCATCACTGCTCCAGCTGTGAGTTTGTAATATACTTTTAAAAATCCGCATTACATTCACAGCATTCTCCGGCAGCACCTTCAAATAAAAGCGTAGAAAATCTCTGTATGTAACGGCTTTAAGCGTAGTTCCGAGGCTCTCCATAAAGAAATACAGCTCTCGTTGAGAAAATCCCTGAAGTTCCCTAAAAATCAAATGTTCAAGGAGATGCGTTATGCCAAGCTTGTCCGAAGTCTCATACGCAACACCGGATCTGACAAAAAGATCAACTGTTACGGAGTGAGTATTGGGAAGCCTAGATACCCATACTTCAAGTCCGTTTTTAAGCTTTAATTTTTTTGATATATGCATTTTATCTCCTTTATGCTACAATCAAAGCCGCATTACATCAAAGTCCCGATAGAAATGATGCAGGTCAAATATAAGATTTTATCCCATTCTCCTTGAAGAATGTCAAATCCGCTTTTGTAACATCTACCGCAAACGCAATCTTTTCATGTGAAATTGTTGCGAACCACAATTTGCCATTTCGATAGAAGCAAATATCTTCGGGAATATCGTTGTCTATAGGCAAAAAAACATTGGGCATTAGCAAAAGTTGTTTACGGCTTTCCTTGCAACAACGGCAAACCACCATAATTTGATGCCTCATATAACCTAAAAAATTGACAAGCCAATCTTTTCTTTCAAAAATATAGTTTTCTACAAACGGTTGTAATTGTACACCATAATTAAAATCGGGAGGCAATTGTGAATAAGTTCTTTTTATAATAGCAGTAACGGAAAATCGGTCTGAATTCTTTGCTAAATAGTCTACAACTACCGATTCTTCTTTAACAATATCATCATAATTCAAATATATTCTATCAGACATAAAACACATGTCCTCCTGTTCTTTTGCCTCTTCGAGTTGCATGGTAATGTTTCCAGTAGCCTACTCCTCCATGTGGCATATCGTTTTCATGTAATCATTCATTAATTGCCTTGTCCTATCGCCTATAAATCGACTGAATAATGCCAATTTTTCGCTATTATCAGACAAGCGCTCCAACACAGTAGTAACAACAACCTCCTGTATACTGCCATCCATTTTTGACATATATTCCAGTAGTTCACTCGCCTTTATCAGTTGACTTCTATTTTCTTGCGGATTATCCAACAAACTCAATAGATATGGATTGAAAATATCCCCAAATATTAAATGTAAATATATCTCTGGAAAGTCATTGAGATTATTTTCGACTTCATTCTTTAAGTTCGGAAAATATTCAATTAATTTCCCAACAATGTTTTCTTTCATATACTCATTTACCCCTCAAAGCCTTTTAGCCAAAGCAAGTTTCGAAGAGTCCCCGCTTCCGGATGTCGCGCCCGATATTCGATATATCAACAGTTTTAATTACACACAGCAGATATAAATATTATATATAAGCAGTGCAATCAGAAGCAACCAAAAGCCTATCTTCATTGCATTCGCTTTGAAAAGATGCTTTTTTCTGTATGCAATTATTTTTTCGTAGTCCGCTTCGGGGATATGACGGGTTAGATAAATATAATACATGGCACTTGACAGCCATACATACACATGAAATTGCTCGCCGTTGCCTTTATGAAATTGCAGACTTATATTTTCCAGCAGATCTACATCGTCCCATTTTTTTACTCGAGCCTTGCTGTAGAAATGTCTTGTAAGTATAAAATACTTAAAGCCTTCTTTAACAGCTGCTTTTTGAAAAATCAGTATGCATCCGAATTTTATTTTGACTATCTGATATCCGGACTCATACATTCTGTTCAGATAATCTCTCAGTTTTTCAATTCGGGTCAACGCAAAAGGAAAAAATCTTATAAGCTTTTTTTGATTATCCATTTCAGAATCCTATTTCGTTAAGTAAAGATAATTTTTTGCAGCAGATGCAGCTTCGCATAAATTTGCAAGAACATGACGCAGTCTTGCCCGAGGGATAAGTATACTTCGATGCAAGATTGTCCTTGCCATAATCGAATTTTTCGGTCATGCTCACTCCACCCGCCGATGAAGTAAACTTTGACACGTTGTTGTTCATGTCATATCCGTACTCGGCGTCATAGATGCGCTTTTTGCTACCGTCAGTACATCTTCCAATAGAGCAATACGTTTGATTGATTTTTCAACAGTCGCTTCGTTTTTGTGAGATTAACAGGTGAAGGAGAGTCCCCTTCACCTGTTTCCCCACATAAAGGCAAAAATGCAAGTCTCAATTTTGAATGTTCACAAAATGTTTACATATCACGGGCTATCCGCTATGTACCAGCAAGCATCGCCTTTTGGGGACAAAAGGCAGGTTGTTGGGATAATCCCAAGCCCTTAAAGGTTTCAGGAATATTCCTGACAAGTCTGTGTTTGGGTGACCAAACGCGATGCTTGCTGGTATGATTAATTACCGCGCCTCAACTTAATGAATTGCCAAATGACAACTGCGACAGCAACAAAAACAAATACACAAATAAGGCTGATGGTTACTATTGTTTTCGTAAGTTGCATTGAATTCACATCATATATAATAGATTCCGAACCTGTAGCATCAATGGTGACAATTTGAGAATAAGACGTAGCAATCCAGTTAAATATTCCCATATCATTTCTAATTAGATATGTAGTATTACCAACTGTCCGAGTTGTTGAATACAGTAGCGAATTTCTGTATGAGTTGTTATCAATCGTATCTTGTACTGCCTTAATATCTAATATATTGCCGTCTGAATCAAGCGATATTATCACATCGCTACGAATGAAATAAATATTAACGTGTTGCTCATCCCATTCAACACAAAAACTTTGAGTACAATTGAACGTATATCCATACAAGAACTCTCCTTGAGACGTATATACGCAAATCTCTTTGTCTTGGGAACCCGTTTGTCCAATCGCAATCAATCCCTGTTCATTTACATCGAAGCATAGGACTCCTCTTTTTTCAGGTTCGGCACTTAATGGTGATACATTGATACTTGCCACAAATGTAGTTTTTGTCTCATCAGAAAGATCTTCTGTAAAAAATCCTGTATTCATTGCATTTACCTTTATTGCATTTGTAGAAATAACAATCAATAATACAAATGATAGAAGCAGATAAATTCGTTTTAATTTCATATCTACCACTCCATAATTTTAATGTACACAGATCTCGCAACCTCATAAACATTAAATTGGGTGTACGGTAGCGTAACCGTTGTTCCCCATTCAACATGAAACTCCTTTCCAGGTGTACCAAATCCAACATTTCCAGTTAATCCGAAGTATCCGGTGTTTAATGCTGGGTCTGGCATAAACATTACGTCTCCACCAGCCGCGACAGGAACACCCTCAATAGGCACAGCTATTGAGCCACCTACTTGATATAGGCATCATTCAATTTGTCAATGTTGGGAGCATTTGTTACACTTTGATAGCGCGTTATAGATATACCAGGATCGCCTCCGGTAATACCCCCTCCGCCAGAAACTTGGATCGCAACATTTCCCTTAGTATCCATAGATACGCCAATTTGACCATTGAAAATCCATGCACTGGGTGTTCCACTCACATTGACACCAGTAGAATATGTTAAGTCAACCTTTGAAAGAGTCTTTTGAACAGTTTTTACGACTGGCTTAACAATATTCTTTGCTACCCATTTAACAGTATTCTTTATCCACTTAGGCCAGTTTCCAGCTTGATCATCCATATTAACTGGATTGTTAAAGCAGTATGCAAAAAGATTGTATCCTTTTAAATCTCCACCAACACCAGCTATAACGTTGTCTGCATTAATCCACCGACCAACCTCAGGATCGTAATAACGACTGGATACATAATAGAACCCCGTCTCAGAGTCGTAATAATATCCACGATAGCGAAGCGGGTTGACGTTGGCGATGTGAGTCGAATCTGTAATCGCCGCACCATTGGCATCGGTAACAGAAATTACATTGCCCCAAGCATCATAGTTGTAGTTGGCAATAACCGCACCTGCACCGTCGTAAATGCGAATAACATCCCCGCGCCAGTTGCAGACAAAGTAGTAGTCGGTTGTAGTGCTGCCGTTCTTGTAGCGAACACCGGTTATGCTCACTCCGCCTATTTTTTAAAGAGGGCGTAGAGAATAATAGAATAAAAAATCAATGTCATGATCGGAAGAAGCGTCACTCCGACAGTTACGGTCTTTCTGTATTTCTGCTCAATATATCCGCGTTTCAATCCCCACACCTGAGCGCACCACAACGAGACAAACGCTAACAGAGGCAAGAAAAGTTGTATTTTTGATAAAACATCGGACACCGGTCCCGGTATGTAAGCCCGAAAGAATCTTTCTACCGCGGCAAATATAGCGCAAAAAACAAACGCCGGCATAGCATAGAGCCACGACTGTTTGCCGATCTCTCCCCTTTTCACCTTGATTGCATAACGAACCGTTTCAAAAATCAATATCCCGGTAAATACAAGAGTCACCGCAATAAAAGTCCCGGGCGGCAAATAGCTCAATATTATGTACCTCCTAAGCCTGCATATGACTTAAACGCTTATTATAAAGTTCAATCTTTTTCGATATAATAATACAAATCCGCGGCGGCATATGCTTTATACAAATCTCCTGTTTCCCGGTCTACGATATACCAGCCATGTGTAAAGGTAAAATCTCTTCCGACTGTATATGCATGAGCTAAGAAATACGGCTTACCATTTATAACTACCTTATGGTCGATTTCCCTTATCATCTTGTCATTGTCCGGGGCGATTCTCGCATTAAGTATTGCTATAGCCTGCTTTTCTGTTAACAATTTGTCGTTATCATCGCCGGGCATTGTTTCGCTTTCCCTTGGATAATAATCTTCTCTTGTCTTAGCTATAATCCATTTCGTGTTCTCGTCCGTCGTTTCCAGTAAGGCACTGACCGCTTCGGAGAACTCCGTTGTGCTCTCTGCATCGGTCGCCTCTGATGTCGTATTTTCGTCAAATGTTTCGCTCGGCGCAGAGCTTGTATTTGACCTGCAAGCCGATAACAGCCCCAAAGAAACGCACAGAAGTGAAATAATTATCGCCGCAAATATCAATTTTGTTGCGACTCTTGTCTTTTTCATTATTAAATCTCCTCTTTGCATAAAATTCAATAGTATACCATCTGCTGCTGCGCTGAGAATATAGTCGCAACACTTTTACTCCGCCTTTTCGCCGGGGCAAGGGTCTGTTCCGCTTTTCTGCAGTTTTGCACAATACCGTTTAAGGAAAATTACTCGTTCCAGCCAAAGGACTACCATCATCGCCGCGGTAGCCGAAATCACTATAACAACTCCAAAAAGTGCGTTCAAAACCTGAAGCAAGAAATCCGGGACTTCATAATAAGTCAAAACTATTTTGGAAAAAGCATCCACAGCTTCGTCACAAAATATAAACATGGAAAAACACAGCGGTATAACTATAAGCCACCGTATAAGATTACTCCTTTTTTTCATTTTTTCATAGTTGTCTATCTTTATTTTTCTGCCGCATTTCGAGCATTGATATTCTTCTTTAAGCACATCTTTTTCACCGCAGAACTCCCTGAAGCCGGGATATATTTTATGTCTGTCCGCATTTTTATGTTTATCCGTATTTTTATTTCTTCCATACCGCGCAAGTGCTTGCCGTGGTTGAGCCGATGCTGAAAAATGTATAAATCTTTTACTCCGTTTTTTAACCGGGGCATGGGGCTGTTCCGCTTTCTGCAGTTTTGCACAATACCATTTAAGAAAAAATACCCGTCCCAGCCAAATAACTACCATCAGCAACATAAAAAATAAAAGCCCTGTAACAACAACAGCAAAAAATACGCTCAAAAGCCGAAGCAAGAAATCCGGAATTTCATAAACTATTTTCAAAAAAGCATCCGCAGCTTTGCGAGCAAATATAACAAAGAAATAGAAATACAGTATATATAGAAACCATTGTACGCAGCTATCTCTGTATTTCATTTTTTCATAGTCGTCTATCCTTATTTTTCTGCCGCATTTCGAACATTGGTATTCTTCCTTAAGTGTACGGTCTGCTTTAAATAATCCCTTACCATAAAACTCCCTAAAGCCGGGATATATTTTATGCCTGTCCGCATTTTTATGTTTATCCATATTTCAATCCCTTTCATACCGCGCAAGTGCTTGCGGTGGTTGAGCTGCCGCTGAATAATTTGAACTGTCCGCCGCCCTGCCAGGCGGGTCACAGCCATTTAAAACAGTAGCTCTGACATTTCAAGTTCTCTCAACTGCAATGCAGCCGAGAGAACTTTTTGTTAAAATGACTTTTTTAGCGAGCTATCAACTTTGTTTAGAACATATTGGCTATCCGATCCAATATTTCTATAAAAGCCAGTCCGCAAAAGCCGAGCGCCCATATGCCCGAAAAAATGACCAGCCAAAACGCCTGCTCAAACGGGTTCATGTTCAACGGATTCATTTTCGTTTCCCTCCAAGTTTCACTTTCTCTTTTTCGGTTGCCTAAAAGTTCGGTTGCGCAGATTTTGTTAAGCGAAAAAGTCGATTATTTTGCTCAATATTCCGATAGCCGCCAGTCCACAGTATGACAGCACCACTGCTATCGACGCAATAATTATTCCTATTGTCTGTTCAAAATGGTTCATAATTATTTCCTCCAAATTTCATTTTCTCTTTTTCGGTCGCCGCCGCGATGCTTCGCGCTTCACAGCACACCGAGCCCAGTGCTAAAGCTTGCTGTTATGTTTCGGGTCACCTGGAAGTTTGGTTCCACAGGTTTTATCAGGCGAACCATTCCATTATTTTGCTCACTATTCCGAGGAAAGCCCAACCGCAATACATCATCACTGTTCCGATTATCATTACGATTAACACAAAAAAGTTTTTCAAATGTTCCATAATTATTTCCTCCAAATTATTTTCTCTCATTCGATCGCCCGAAAGTTCGGTTGCACAAAGTCCGTTAGGCGAACCATTCCATTATTTTGCCAACTATCCCTATAACTGCCCAGCCGAAATATGTCAGCACTGTCCCAATTGTTATAATAATCAGCCAAAACGCCTGCTCAAACGGGTTCATATTCAATGGATTCATTTTCGTTTCCTCCAAATTGTTTTTTCATGTACCGCGCAATTGATTTTTGTTCCGCGAAAATTTTCAGCCCATCGGAATCACGTCCTCTGCGTCAAATTTGCACATATAAAAAATTCTTCAATATACTTTTCAGCTTCATCATATCATAATGTAATTATACCGTCAACTGTTTTTCGTCATGCGAAAAGCAGGCGCGCCGATTGCAGGCGAATATCCTGCCGAAATATATTTATCTCCCGCTCCGTGATGCCGCGCAGCGGCAGAGGTGGGGGAGCCTCTGCCGCTGCACCCAAATAGGAGTTGAGAGGTGGTTGTCATTTTCAAGCCGCGAATATGCGATACAGGCGGCGATATATTTTTGCCTTACGCTCGCCTTTTCGGGATAAATTATAATGCAAAACTGCGTTCTATGTAACCGCCGATGCAAAAGTATAGATAAAACATGC
>OJAW01002092.1_pt1 | contig 10439 bp, 5 predicted proteins | sample 1589151 | NCBI WGS metagenome assembly OJAW01 (sample SAMN03283290) | human gut metagenome | biome: human-associated habitat; material: feces | host: Homo sapiens | place: Peru | collected 2012 | reverse complement strand
TCACCGGCAGCAAGCACCAAGCGGCATGACAAGAAGAGCCACACACTGACTGTTGCTATTGCCACGGCTGCTTCGGAGCCAACCTTTACCATACGCAGAGCCTCGATAGAGTCATATCCCTCGATGAGCATTGCTGCCTCACCGCAAAGGGCGTGGAGCACGGCACCTGTTGACCATACGAAGATGGCAATAAGATAACCTTTCTTTGTTCCCATCCAGTCAACGAACTTACCTGCAAAGAGATTGCAGACAGCATAAAAGATTGAGAACCAACCGGTAATCGTACCATAGTCATCGTCTGTCCAGTGGAATTCTGGAGCGATAAAGTCTTTCCATGTCAGCGACAGAACCTGACGGTCCATGTAGTTGACAGTAGTTGCCAAAAACAGCAAAGCACAAATAACCCAACGGAAGTTGGACATCTTAGTAGTTTGTATTGAAGCCATTTGTTTTAATATAAGATTAATATTGTTTGTTCTAGTCTGCAAAGATAGCGTTTTTTTCTTCTTTCCGCAAAAAAATCAATAAAAAAGAAAACAAACAGTATTAATCCGTAATCATCGCATCAATCTGTTTCTCCTTTCCCTGTTCCAAAAAGAAATGAGAATCGCCTGACACTGATAAAAAGAAAATCCGCCAGCATTCGCATTGTGAATCGGAATGCTGACGGAAGCAACAAACTTTATTTATGTCATTTGGTCAGGTATTTCTTGCCATTATTTTATGGCAACCGTATTGCCTGACTGTGAGAATACAGGCGAAATGACCGTTGGGGGTAAGATATCAATCCTGGTAGTACACCCTCTTCACGCGGTCTGACACACTGGTGAGCACCTCGTATGGGATGGTGTCGAGTACATCGGAGAGAACTGTCACTGGCAGATGGTCGCCGAAGATTTCCACTGTGTCACCCTCCTTGCACGGTATGCCAGTGACGTCGATCATCGCCACGTCCATGCAGATGTTGCCAACATAAGGAGCCTTCTGTCCGTTCACCAGACAGTAGCAGTTGCCACGGCCCAGGTGGCGGTTCAGTCCGTCGGCATATCCTATCGGAATGGCTGCGATGCGGCTGTCGCGCGTCAGGTGCCCCTTGCGGCTATAGCCCACTGTCTCCTCCTTCGGCACATCACGCAGCTGCAGGATGGTGGTCTTCAGAGTGCTCACATTGTTCAGTATATGGTTGTCGCGGCTGTCGATACCATATAGTCCGAGACCGAGACGACACATGTCGAGCTGGCGCTCTGGGAAGTGTTCGATGCCGGCAGAGTTGCAGATATGGCGCAGGATCTTGTGGGGGAACGCTGCCTGCAGCTTGCTGCTCGCCTCATCGAAGAGGTCGAACTGCATCTTGGAGAAATTGTCGAAGTCGTCACTGTCGGAACCCACGAAATGCGAGAACACTGAACGGGGGATGATGGCGTTCTGCGACTGCAGACGATGTATCAGTTCGTCAATGTCGGTCTTGGGGTTGAAGCCGAGACGGTGCATTCCGGTGTCGAGCTTGATGTGTACGGGGTAGCCCGTGATTCCCTCGCGCCGGGCAGCCTTGACAAGGGAGTCGAGCAGGCGGAAACTGTAGACCTCAGGTTCGAGGTCATAGTCGAACATCGTCTTGAATGCCGTCATCTCCGGATTCATTATCATGATGTTGCTCGTGATGCCGTTTTTGCGGAGCGTCACACCCTCGTCGGCAACGGCAACGGCGAGATAGTCCACACGGTGGTCCTGCAAGGTCTTTGCCACCTCCACCGCTCCGCTGCCATAGGCATTTGCCTTCACCATACATACGAGCTTGGTCTCTGGCTTCATATAAGAGCGGTAGTAGTTGAGATTGTCTACCACAGCCTGGAGGTTCACCTCAAGGATAGTTTCATGCACCTTCTGTTCCAGGAGTTCGCTGATGCCGTCGAAACCGAAGGCGCGCGCTCCCTTTATGAGTATCACCTCATCGCGGAGTGTGCTGAAGACGGGACTCTTGATGAAGGTCTGACTGTCGGGGAAAAAGTATTTCTCTCCCACCCCGATTCTGTCTGCCTCTGCCATGAGGTCGGGACCCACACCGATGAATTTCTCCACTCCCCTCTTGACGCATAGTTCTGACACCTCTGCATAAAGCTGGTCGCGCGTCATTCCGCTCTGCAGGATATCGCTGAGAATCAGCGTGCGGCGACGGCCCTTGTGGTCGGGACGGCGGCTGATGAAGTCGAGGGCTATGTCGAGAGAGTTGATGTCGGAATTGTAGGAATCGTTGATGAGCGTGCAGCCATGTTGGCCCTGCTTCACCTCCAGTCGCATGGCGACAGCCTCTAGCTTTGGCATTCTCCCGGCGATGTCGGCGGCAGAAAGACCGAGCGATAGGCATACGGCGCAGCAGGTGATGGAATTCTCGATGGATGCCTCGTCGATGAAAGGCAGGGTGTACTGACATTCCCCACCCACCTTATTATATATATAGGTAACGGTGGTGGAGGTCTCGCCCTTCTCCACATTCTTTATATATAGCGGAGCATTGGCGTCGGCAACCGACCACCACAGGTGTTCGCCCTTGAACGCCCTTTCGCCCACTCGGCTGGCTATCTCCTTGCTGTCGCCGGGATATACTATCACGCTGGCGTCGCGGAAGAGGTCGAGCTTCTCGTCCACCTTGGCTTCCATCGAAGGAAAATTCTCCTGATGGGCACTGCCGATATTGGTTATCACGCCGATGGTGGGCTGTATGATGTTGCGCAGTGCCTGCATCTCGCCGGGCTGGCTGATGCCTGCCTCGAATACTCCCACCTGTGACTGCTCGCCGAGCAGCCAGACGGAGAGCGGAACGCCAATCTGGGAATTGTAGCTACGAGGACTGCGCGTGACGCTGAGCGACGGAGAGAGCAGCTGATAGAGCCACTCCTTGACGATGGTCTTGCCGTTGCTGCCCGTTACGCCCACGACGGGGATGTTGAACTCGTCGCGATGGCGCTCGGCAAGGCGCTGCAGCGCTTCGAGCGGACTGATTACCTTGAGGAAATTAGAACCTGGATAAGTGGTGGCATAGTCTTGTGGCAATGCGTCCACAACAAAGTTTCTCACTCCTCGACGATAAAGGTCGGGTATGAACTCATGGCCATTGCGACGGCCGGACTTGAGGGCAAAGAACAACGTTTCCTCAGGGAAACAGAGGGAACGGCTGTCGGTGAGCAGAAAGCCGATGTTGGCGGCTTGGTCTCCATATCTACGCGCCCCTATCAATGTCGTTACTTTTTCAATTGAATAAGTCATTGCTGTTGATTCTTGATTAAAACGACAACGGGCCAAAATGGCATGACCACTGGCCCATGCTTGTTATATTTGCAATTTGTATTTGCAAATATACGGATATTTTTCAGAACACGCATGATTTGTGGAATTTATCTCGCCGGGAGACAAAAAAAACTGATTTTTGCCATGGGATGACGACATTTCAATGATTTTTGTTATCTTCGCAGGTGATTATGAATCCCAAGCCAGTCATGACGACATGACTTGACAGCAAACAGAGAAACACGATGGAAATTCTTCTTCATTATATTTGGCGCCACAGGATGTATCCGCTACACCGGATGACCACGAACAAGGGAGAGACGGTGGAGGTGATTGACCCGGGACTGCACAACAGCAACGCCGGACCTGACTTCTTCAATGCGAAGATAAAGGTGGACGGGATGCTGTGGGTTGGCAATGTGGAGATTCACGACAAGGCATCTGACTGGTTTCTGCATGGCCACGACAAGGACGAGGCATACGACAACGTGATTCTTCACGTGGTGGGCGAAGACGACATGCCGGTGAGAAGCAGCCGGGGCGAAACGATGCGACAGATGCAGATGGACGTGCCGGAATATGTGACTACAAACTACTCCAGACTGCTGAGAGAGGACCGCTTCCCGCCTTGCCACGAAGTGATAGGACAGTTGCAGAAACTGACTGTACACAGCTGGATGAGCGCCCTGCAGACGGAACGCCTGGAGCAGAAGACAGAGGCGATAAGCAGGAGAGTGAAGGAGAGAAACGGATCATGGGAGGACGCATACTTCATGACGCTCGCACGCAACTTCGGCTTCGGAGTGAATGGCGAGGCTTTTGAGAAATGGGCTGCCACACTGTCGCTGCAGAGTGTGGCCCACCACCGCGACGACATATTCCAGATAGAGGCGATATTCCTTGGACAGGCGGGACTGCTCGACGAACAGGCTATTCCGCAGCGACACCGCGAAGAGGCGGCAAACGACATTTATCTGACCAAGCTGAGACGGGAATACTCATATCTGAACCACAAGTTCCACCTGGAACAGATGTCGGCAACGGAATGGAAATTCCTGAGACTCCGTCCGCAGAACTTCCCCAACATCAGGATTTCACAGCTCGCAAACCTCTATTACAACCGGCGCTCAAATCTGAGCCAACTGATAGAATGCCGCAGCGTCGACGAGATGACAGACCTGTTTGCCACCCACGTCACACCATATTGGGAGACCCACTACTCCTTCGGGGCGGAAGGCAAGAAGTCGGCAAAGCAGCTGTCAAAGCAGTCTGTCAGAGTGCTCATCCTCAACACCGCCATCCCTATCCTCTTTGCCTACGGCAGACACAAGGGCGACGAGACGCTCACCGACCGCGCCTTCCGGCTGCTCGAAGAACTGAAGGCTGAGGACAACAGCATCATAAGGATGTGGAAGGAATGCGGACTGGAGATAGAGACCGCCGCCGACAGCCAGGCCATCGTGCAACTGAAAAAGGAATACTGCGACCGCCGCGACTGCCTGCGCTGCCGTTTCGGCTACGAATACATAAAACGCAACGGATGGTTCGTGAAAGAAGAAAAAGGATAGGAGCAGCTGCAATCAGTAAACATTTTGTCAAGCGACATCCTACTGACTACAATAAAAAGTCACTGGCAAGATAATATATAAGAGGTAATCAGACAAGCGGATTGTTCACTTATTCCGTAATAGTCTTTAAAAATTCCTAATGTATGGTATTTTTATAGATAAAACGTTGGCATTTAGAACACAAATGCTTTCCTTTGCATCCGTAAACAACACTTTACAATTCGTCAAAGAGACAAATTGAGATTCGCAAAAGGAGCGGAATATGGTTCGTTAAAGTGATTCGATGCTGTTAGTAAAACGGACAAAGCAAGACAACAGGAAGTCAAGTTAATACGAATTAAAGAGCTAAATTGACACGAGCTGAACAGCAAAGTCAATACGGGCTGAAGTGTAAAATCAAGGAACAAAGATAACAACAATATTTATAACCAAAAAGGAAAGAAAACATGAGAAAGATTTTTATGACTTTGGTAGCACTTGTCATGACAGTGGCTGCCAACGCACAGGTTTTTGTAGGTGGTGAAGTTGGTTTCTGGCGTAACTACGAAGACAACCATACATCATTCACAGTTGCTCCTCAGGTGGGCTACAACATCACAAACAAGTGGGCAATCGGCTTGGAGTTCGACTACGACTACAACTATTATGACGGACTGAAGGTAAATGGTGTTGGCGCTGCTCCATTCGCACGCTACACAGCAGCCAAGGCAGGTCCTGTTTCATTCCTTCTGGATGCAGGTTTCGCTATCAACACTTACAAGGCTAAGTATGACGGCCACGAGAGCGACAGCTACAATGCATGGCAGATCGGTGTGACACCAGGTGTGAAGGTCAGCCTCACAAAGAGCGTTGACTTCATCGCTGCTCTCGGTTTCCTGGGCTACCGCGACAACGACGACCCTGACTTCAAGGGTTTGGGCGGTCATCCTTACGGAGAGAAAGGTTTCGGTTTCCACTTCAACACTAACGATCTGAAGTTCGGCGTTATCTACAACTTCTAATCCTCGTCTCTGACGATGGCGGCATTCCGAATGTATTCCAACTGACATCTGTTGTTATCCCATCATAGTCTTTGGATATCAGAAACGGAAATCGCCATAGAGCAAATATAGCAATGGCTGTATCACGCGGGCATCAAGCCTTGATGATACAGCCATTGTTGCGTTTGTGATAATTATCACTACATCTTCTCTATCGTTTCCAGTCCTTTCTTCACGATGTCGCTCGTCTCGTTGACAATCTGGAAATATTCGTCCATATCCCAGATGTCGCGCGCCACAAGAGCCTTCACCTGATTGGCAAGGCGGGGCAAGGTGAGCTTCAGTTCCTCGTCGTCTTTCGGCTTCACATCCTTCTTCTCTCCTCTCTCCCTGATGTCTGCAATAAGCGACTCCGGAACCTGGTATTCTGCCTCAAACTTACTGAAATCCGTGTATTTGCGTTTTAGCGACTTCCTGTTGTTGTCGATGAAGCGGAGCACGGCGTCTGTCACCATTCCCTTTGCCACGAGCTGACGGTGATACTTGGTGTATGTCATCGTGTCGAGCGGCACAAAATAGTCAGGCATGATTCCTCCGCCGCCATATACCACACGGTGTTTGCGCAGGGTGTAGAACTTCAGCGAGTCGGCGAAGTGTATGCTGTCGGCATTCATCAGCTCGCCATGCTTCAGTCGCTTGTCCAGTTCCATGGCATAGTCTTTCTGGTCGCCCTTCTTGTATGGCTTCTGTATGCAGCGGCCCGTAGGAGTGTAGTAATGGGCGATGGTGAGGCGTATCATCGAACCGTCGGGCATGTCGAAGGGCCTCTGCACGAGTCCCTTACCGAAGGTGCGTCTGCCCACCACCATACCTCGGTCGTTGTCCTGCATGGCTCCCGACACGATCTCGGATGCCGATGCCGTGAACTCATTCACGAGCACCACCACCTTGCCGTCGAGCAACTTGCCTGACCCGTTGGCGCGATAGTCCATTCTCGAGGATTTCAGTCCGTTGGCATATACTATGATGTCGTCTTTGGGCAGGAATTCGTTGGCTATCTTCACCGCCGCCTGCAGATATCCGCCGCCATTGTCCTGCAGGTCGAGAATGAGGTCTTTCATTCCCGCAGCCTTCAGTTTGTTTACGGCAGTCATGAACTCATCGTATGTAGTGGCTCCGAAACTGCCGATGCGTATGTATCCCACTCCCGGACGGATGATATACGATGCGTCGAGGCTCTTCACCGGAATCTTGTCACGCTTCACGTTGAAGGTCAGCGTGTCTGCCACTTCGCGCCTCACCACAGAGAGTTTCACCATAGTGCCCTTCGGTCCGCGCAGCCTCATCATAATCTGGTCGCGCGGCATCTTCACTCCTGATATCGCCGTGTCGTTTACTGCCACGATGCGGTCGCCGGCCACGATGCCTGCTTTCTGCGACGGGCCTTTGGCGATGGTCTGGATTACGAGCAGAGTATCTTCCACCATGTTGAACTGCACTCCGATGCCGTCGAAGTTTCCCTGCAGCGACTCGTTCATCTGCTTCGTCTCCTTCGGTGTGGTGTATGAGGAGTGCGGGTCGAGCTTGTCGAGCATTCCTCTGATGGCATCCTCCACGAGTTTGTTCTCGTCTACGGAGTCTACATAGAAATTGGTGACGAGCATCTCGGCGAGCTGCAATTTACGCATCGGACTGTCTTTGTCCATCCTCACCTGCAACTGTGCCGAAGCCCCGATGGCAAACATTGCCATGGCGAGGCTTATCAAGCAATAAATGTTTCTTCTCATTGTATTTCGCTTTAGTCTGTCATGTTTCTCTACCATGCCGTTATTCTTCTTCCTCCGGTCTGTCTTCTTCTATCACGAGGTTGTCTATGATGAAGTTCTGGCGCTCCGGTGTGTTCTTTCCCATATAATATTGCAGGAGCTTATGCACCTGGTCCGTCTTGTGCAGCGTGACCTGTTCGAGGCGCATCTCAGGTCCGATGAAGTTCTTGAACTCGTCGGGACTGATCTCTCCGAGTCCTTTGAATCGTGTTATCTCCGGATCGGGTCCCAGTTCCTGTATTGCGTCGAGGCGCTCCTCTTCGGTGTAGCAGTAGCGGGTCACGAAATCTCCCTTTCCCGCTGCCGTAGCCTTCACAGTCTTCGACTTTATCTTCGTCTTCTTGTTTCTCACACGGAACAGAGGTGTCTGCAACACGAACACGTGTCCCTTCTTTATCAGATCGGGGAAGAACTGCAGGAAGAACGTGATGATGAGCAGTCGGATGTGCATTCCGTCCACATCGGCATCCGTCGCCACAATCACCTTGTTGTATCTCAGCGTGTCGAGTCCGTCCTCTATGTCGAGGGCAGCCTGCAGCAGGTTGAACTCCTCGTTTTCATACACCACCTTCTTCGTCAGTCCGAAGGAGTTCAGAGGTTTTCCTCTGAGCGAGAACACCGCCTGTGTGTTCACGTCGCGGCTCTTCGTGATGCTTCCGCTTGCCGAGTCGCCCTCGGTGATGAATATGGCGCTTTCTTCCTTGCGGTCGTCTTTCACGTCGCTGAAGTGTATGCGGCAGTCGCGGAGTTTCCTGTTATGCAAGTTGGCTTTCTTCGCCCTCTCCCTTGCCAGCTTTGTCACTCCGGCCATCGCCTTGCGTTCCTTTTCGCTCGACTGTATTTTCTGGAGCATCACCTCTGCCACGTCGGCATTGCGGTGGAGGAAGTTGTCCACTTCTGTCTTTATGAAGTCGCCCACATATTTGTTCACGGTCACTCCGTCGGGGCTCATGGTCTGCGAACCGAGCTTTATCTTGGTCTGGCTCTCAAACATCGGCTCCTCCACATTGATGGCGATGGCTCCTACGAGTCCGTTGCGGATATCGGTATATTCAAAGTTCTTGTTGAAGAACTCCTTTATCGTCTTTGCCAGATGCTCCTTGAATGCGCTCTGGTGTGTACCGCCCTGTGTGGTATGCTGTCCGTTTACGAATGAGTGGTATTCCTCTCCATACTGTCCGGTGTGTGTGAAGGCGATTTCGATGTCTTCGCCCTCCAGATGTATCGGCGGATAGAGCGGAGCCTCGCTCAAGTTCTCCTTCACCAAGTCGGCAAGTCCGTTTTCGGATTTGTAGTTCGTGCCGTTCAGAGTAAGGGTAAGTCCTTTCTTCAGGTACGAATAATTCTTGACCATATCTTCCACATAGTCAAGGTTAAAGGCGAAGTTTCCGAACATTTCCCTGTCCGGAGTGAATCTTATGAGGGTACCGTTTTTCTCTTTAGTGCTCTCCTCCTTCTCCTCGATGAGGACTCCCTTGGCGAATTTCGCCCAATGGCACATTCCGTCTCGGTTCGAGCACACGTAGAACTCCTCGGAAAGGGCGTTTACGGCTTTTGAACCTACACCATTCAGACCTACGGATTTCTTGAAGGCCTTGTCGTCGAACTTACCGCCGGTATTAAGTATGCTGGTGGCCATTACGACCGAGCCAAGCGGAATTCCGCGTCCGAAGTCCCTGACGCTCACGGAGCCGTCTTCGCCTATGTCGATAAGTATCTGCTTTCCGAAGCCCATAGCGTATTCGTCTATGGAGTTATCTATTATCTCTTTGAGTAATACATAGATACCATCGTCTTGATTTCTTCCGTCACCTAATCTTCCGATATACATTCCAGGGCGCATACGGATGTGCTCCATACCCTCGATGGTTCGGATATTGTCTTCTGTGTAGTGTATTTGCTCTTCTGCCATAATCTTTTCTAAAAGTGCCGCAAAGTTACAAAATTATAATTTCAATGTAAAGATGTATCAAAGGATGCGACGGGTCATTTGTGTAAAGAGTCACCACGCAAGTGTTGTCGCTGTCCTTTTGGAAACTGTCCGTCCTTACTGAAAATCTGAATGCGGCCTTGTCCCCGGGACGTATTTCCGATGCGCTTTTCAAAAGGTCTAACTTATCAGAGTCAAACTCTGTCTTATAGATAGTTAGAGGGGTCTTTCCTATGTTTTCCACCTCGAATTCCGCCTCACTTCTCTCGCCCTTTTGTACTGGCGAAGGCAGCAGTACGTCCCTCGTCTTCGATACAGGCGCGTCCTTTAGCATCTCTACGCTCCACGAAGAAAAGTTCTCCTTAGTTATCGCGGTGAAAGTCACGCACTTGCCCGATTTCTTTCCGTCGATTACAGGTGTGCTCACATACAGGTTCTTTCCCCATTTGCTGCGGTTCGAGCGGACGGTGACCACTACGCGCGCGGTCTTCCCGGCTTCGATGGCCTGATGTGCCGGCTCTATGTGCAGTTCTGCCGTCGAATCTATCCAGCTCAGCGTCATTGGCTTATCGGACCAATTGGCCACAGTGACCTCGGTGCTGGCCACCTCTCCCTGCGAGAGATTTCCCACCTTGACTACATCTTTTTTCAGGCCAATCCGCCCGTAATGAATCGGGTACGTCTGTTCGAGCGGCAGTGCTTCCTTATGCACGTCGCCCCGGATGTGCAGGTTAAGAGGCTTCTTGTGCCCTTCGAAGTAGACGCTTACGGTCTTGTCGAAAGGGTAGGGACCGTCTTCGTTAGTGTAGGTTATGTCGATTTGCGCCTTTTCGCCCGGAGCGAATGGCAT
>OJAW01002090.1_pt1 | contig 10444 bp, 10 predicted proteins | sample 1589151 | NCBI WGS metagenome assembly OJAW01 (sample SAMN03283290) | human gut metagenome | biome: human-associated habitat; material: feces | host: Homo sapiens | place: Peru | collected 2012 | reverse complement strand
CAGTTTGGGCTTGAAAATAAGCATATGTTGCTGTTATCACAGTTAAAACTAATGCAACAATTGCTATCATTGATATTATTTTTGTTTTTTTATTTTCCATAAAAAACTACCACCTTTATTACTAGCATGAATATTTTTTATATGTTTCATGCTCTATTTCAGTATACAAAAAAGGCAACTATCAGTCAATACTTCTCCATTCAAAAATGGCGCCATTAGCGTCATTTTTACTACTCTTCTCTTAATTTAGCTCCGCATCTTTTACTTAATGAAGAAAGTATTCTATCCATCTTGTCATTTATTTCTTCCATAGTCATTGTACTCCCTTCATTAATCATACGAACCTTAAATGTAACAGACTTTTTACCTTCAGGAATTTGATTTCCACGATATACATCCACGAATTCAACTTCTTTAACTTTTCCTTTTACAGTTTGTTCAATTATTGCCCAACTTACAGATTCATCAACTATTATTGATAAGTCTTTTTCAACTAAAGGAAGTTCAGGTAAATGTTCAAACTTATTATCTCTAGAAGCAAACGGGATTAATTCTTCCATATTTAATTCAAATATAGCTACATTAGTTCTTTTTATTTTTACATCATTCATTGCTTTAATTGATAATAATCCTAGGGAACCAATTACATTACCGTTTAATGTTATATTTAAATGGGCATTAACATCAGCCCAGCTTGGTTTATCTCCCACTTCTAGTTTTAATGCATCCATGTGGGTATATCTAGACATTTCTTCTAATACACCTTTTAATTCAAAGAATATTTCTTTAGCATTTTTACCGATGATAGCTCCAGCTAGATGTTTATTTTGAACAGGTAATATTTCGTCATCACTTGATGGTCTATAATCACCTTTTTTAAAAGCTTGGGCACATTCAAAGATTTTAAATGAGTCATAATATCTTAGGTTTTTAACAGTTGCCTCAAGTAAGCCAGGGATAAGGGATGTTCTTAAATTTGCAAGTTCAGGTGCCGGAGGTGTTGCAAGTCTAATTGCATCATCAGTTGAAATACCTGCTGCATTAATATATTTTTCGTCTATCCAAGGATACGTAAATATTTCATAAAAACCACATCTATTAGCTAAATATTCCATTATTCTTTTTTCTAATAATACTTTTCTTTGATTAATAGAGTGTTCAATGGTTATATCAATAGGTTTTGCTTCGAATGAATCAAAACTTAATATTCTAGCAATATCTCCCATTACATCATCTTTTAAAGATACATCTCCGGTTGACCTAAATGTCGGTACTACCACATGGTATACACCATCATTTAAAGTAACCTCATAGCCTAAAGCAGTAAGAATTCTTTTAATAACTGCATCATCTATTTTCTTACCTAATCTAGTAGTTAAGAAATTCTTACTTACATCTATTTCTTCTTTTTTAGTTTCTACTGGGTAAACATCAGCAAATTTAACAATTTTACTTTCAGGAAATATTTCCTTAATTAAAGATAAAGCTAAATTTAGGCCTTCATCAACTCTATTCGTATCTATTCCCTTTTCATATCTAATAGATGCATCAGTTTTTTCTGCAAATCTTTTGCCTGTTTTTCTAATTGATGCAGCTGGAAAATTTGCAACTTCTAAAACAATACCTTTAGTATCTGGTAATATTGAGTCTTTACTGCCACCTCGAATACCTGCTAGAGCCATTGCATTTTCAGTATCACTAATAACTAAATCATCAGTAGTTAACTTAATAGAATTATGGTCAAGCAACAATAATTCTTCACCAACTTTAGCATTTCTAACAACTATTTTTTCTCCGCTAACATGTGTTTTATCAAAAGCATGAAGAGGTTGTCCAACAGCAAACATAACATAATTTGTAATATCTACGATTGCATTAATTGGTCTGCCACCACATTTAACAAGCAAAGATTGCATCCACATTGGTGATTTTTTTTCATAAATTCCATCAATTTCAACTGCTGCATATCTATAACATTTTGATGGTTCTTTTATTTCTACATCATATTTTGGTAAATTTTTATCAATTTCATATATTTCTTGTGCTTTTAATGGAACATCGTATATCGCAGATAATTCACGAGCAATACCATAATGCCCCCATAAATCTGGTCTATTTGATAATGATTTATTATCTATTTCTAATACTGTATCGTTCATATCAACAACATCAGCAATATTATCACCAGGTTTACAATCAATTCCACTTAAATCGATTATTTCAGTTTCATCTTTCGCTGGAAAGAAATCACTTAGGAAAACTTCTTCGGATGCACAAATCATACCATAAGAAGATACTCCACGCATTTTAGTTTCTTTAATTACTACTGGGTCACCTACACCATGCCAAATAACTTCAGCTCCAGGTTTACAAACAACCACTAATTCATCTTTGTAAAGATTAGAACCTCCACATACAATTTGAACATTTTTATCTTCACCGATATCAACCATACATACTTTTAATTTATCAGCATCTGGATGATTATTTACTTCAACTATTTTACCTACAATAATATCATGAAACTTTTTAGCAGTTTCTTCAACACTTTCAACTTCAACAGTTCTAAGAGTTAAATCATATGCTATTTGTTCATTGGTTAAATGTTCTGGTAAATCTATATATTTTTTTACTAAATTTAATGCTACTCTCATTTTATCCTCCTTATTTAAATTGTTTTAAGAAACGTAAATCACTACTATGGAAAAGTCTTACATCATCCACTCCATAACGCATCATTACTAATCTATCTAATCCAATATTAATATAAAATCCTGTCCACTCATCCGGATCAAGTTTGGCAGATTTTAGTACATTCGGATGAATTACTCCACCAGGCATAACTTCTATCCAACCATTATGGTTACATACTTTACAACCTTTTCCACCACAAACAAGACATTCCATATCAATTTCATAACCAGGTTCCGTAAATGGGAAGAAACCTTCTCTCATTCTTGTATTGATTTTTCTTCCAAAAACTTTTTCTAAAATAGTTTGTATCATTACCATACCAGATGAAAATGATATATCTTTATCAACAATTAATGCTTCATATTGATAGAAAGCTCTTTCATGTCTGGCATCAGTTGTTTCATTTCTAAATACTTTACCAGGATAAACAAATCTAGCTGGCGCTCCATGTTTTAATAAGTATCTTACTGACCCCCCCGTTAAATGAGGTTTTAAACAAAGTCTTTGTGCACCCTCTTTATCTTCAGTTCCTTCAATCCAATATGTATCCATAGATTGACGAGCTGGATGATCCTTAGCAAAGTTTAAATTATCAAATGCATATTCTTCACTACTTATATCATCTTCAGTATAAACTTCAAACCCAAGTGATAAAAATGCTTCATTTAAATCATTACGCATTTGTGTAATTGGATGTAGAGCCCCAGCACTAACCTTTTTTCCAGGTACTGTTAAATCAATTGGTTCATCTAAAACACTCATTGATGCAATAAGTTCTTCTTCCTTACTTGCTAATTTTTCTTGAAATACATTTTTAATTTCTGTAGTCATCATACCTACACTTTTTTTGTCTTCTGGAGCTAGACTACCCATGTTCTTTAAGACTTTAGCAAGTTCACTTTTTTTACCCATCAAGTCTTTTCTAACATCTTCAAGTTCTTGAATAGTTTTAGTAGCATCAATTTTTTCTAAACCTAACTCTCTTATTTTTTCTAACTTTTCTTTCATATTATCCTTCCTTTTCATCGGTACAAAAATATAAAAACGAGCAAACATCCTAAAAGGACGAATTGCTCGTGGTACCACCTTTTTTTATAGTATTTCTACTATCTCAAATAGATTAACGCTCTTACACGATTTGACTCCATTATTGAAATTCATTAATTTATCTTTTTGTTATAGCTCTCAGTCAATGGCTACAATTCCCTGTACAAAGGCTTAAATTAACTACTTAGACAACTTCTTCGTCAATTACTCCTTGATTATATTACTTTTTTTAATGTTTGTCAAATAATTTTTTTCTTGTTTTTAAGTAATTAATTTAGCAACGTTTTATTGCTTTTTCATTTACATAAAGCCACATTTTTGATATAATTATTTCATGAAAACTATTTGATTGTTGAGTGTTACCGAACCTGACATATTTACTTACCTCTCTATCGGGGGTTTTGAATTTTATGAAAGGGGTGGTACTTATTGTAATTAAATACTTTAAGGATTTTTTAATGAAACTTTTGCATTTATTAAAAAAATGTTTATTTGTGATAGTTAATATCCAAATAAACATCCATTCAACAAACCAAAATCAAATGTTTCCTTTTTTTAATATATGAAATTTTATCTCATATATACTTATATATTACCATAATTTATTATTAATTATCAATATCTTTTTTTATGTTTATATATTTTTCTTACTCGCTAATTTTTCTTCATCAAACATTCCATAAACTGGACTTGAATAACTATTTAAAAATATTTTTTCCACAATTTCTTTTGGTAAATTCCGACTCATACTTTGAATCATAAATTCTTTATACTCTCTAGGATCATATTCATAAATATCAAAATATTCTCTAATACGATGAACACTATAAAATAAATCTGTTAAATCTAAATCCACCAAAGTTTGATACCCTTGATTATAACAATACTCTGCTACTCTTTTTACACAATCCGCAAAATGAAAACCACCAATTACAATTGTATCAAAATCCCCTAATTGTTTTATCAAATATTCTTCACTCGGATATTTAACTTTATCTTCATCTTTTTTAGTTGCATCTTCAAATGATACATCCGTTGTAATTATTTTATCTGTAGCATCAGGTATAACTCCAAATATATTCTTTTCAGGATACATTGCAAATACAACTTGATAACCATTTTCTCGATATCTTTTTTCTATACATTCATTTAACACTTTATAACAACGATCAAATTCATCTTCATCTAACAAACGATCATAATCATAACAAAATTCACGAACTGGATATAACCATAAAAATATTTTTTTCAAATTAAATCACCTTCTTTTTCTTAAAAAACAAATACACTCAACATGATACGTATAAGAAAACAAATCACAAATATATGAATCAATTATCTCATAACTATCTAGTAATTTCAAATCTCTTGCTTGTGTATGATAATCACATGAAATATAAATTATTTCATCAGGTAATTTTTTATTGATAAAATCTATTACATCAGTACTTAAACCAGCTCGTGGTGGGTCAACAATTAATTTATTAAATGCTACATCAATATTTTTGATATTACTAGCATCACTATATATAAATTTAGCATTATTTAATTTATTTATTACAGCATTTTCATTAGCATTTCTAACTGCATCTTTATTTATTTCAACACCTAAAACATTTTTAGCTTTTTTTGATGCACTTAAACCTAAAGTGCCAACTCCAGAATATAAATCTAGAACACAATCATTATCATTTACAAAATCTACAACTAACTTAAACATTTTACTAGCAACATTTCTATTAACTTGAAAAAATGCTTGATAAGAAACCTTATATTTAATGTTATTTATTTCTTCATAAAAATAATTATCACCATATATTACTTCATTATTTAATGTAATACCTTTTATGTTTTTGCTTAATGCAGGAATATTTATTTTATCTTGAGTATTTATTATAATTAGTATTTCTTTATTGTAATTACATCTAATTATTACTTCTCCATTTATAATTTTCATGTTAGAAATAATATTAATTACATCGTTTATACAATCTTCTGCAAGTATACACTTTTTTATTTCTACAACACTATGACTATTTAATTTAAAATAACCAATTACTCCATTTACAACTTTTAGAGTAATTTTATTTCGATAATTATATGGCATATCATTTTCTATCACATTTGGATTAATAATTAAGCCCATTTTCTTAAAATAATTAATTACTTTTTCCTTTTTATAATCAATACCTTTTTCATAGGATAAAATTTGTAAAGTACAGCCACCGCAGATACCAAAATAAGGACATAAGGCATCTATTCTATCACTTGAAGATTTAACTAAATCAATCAATATAGCCTCATTATATTTTTTATGTTCTTTTACAATTTTTATATTTACAATATCACCTGGTATTGTATTTGGTACAAAAGTAACTTTATTATTTACAAAACAAATACCACGACCAAAGTCATCCAACTTAACAATTTCAACTTTCATAAACATCACTTATCAACATTTTAGCATAAATACCATTATTTGGTAAATATTAATAATGGTGATTTCATGAACAAAATAGTAAAAAGATTAGAAACTGAATTTAGTAAAAGTCCAGATTTTGTAATAAAAGAAATAAATTTATCTATTTTTAAAACTATGTATTTAGTTTATTTAGAAACTGTTTCAAGTAGTGATAAAGTAAATGATTATATATTAAAAAATATTATTTTAAAAAAAGATGAAATTAATAAAAATAATATTTCTTCATTTATAGCAGCTCCGAATACGTTAGAAATTAAAAATGTTGATGAGTGTGAATTTTATTTAACAAATGGGTTTTCTTTAGTAATTATTCAAGATAAAATTTATGCTATAGAAACTAGAGCAGATATTTCTAGAGCAGTTTCAAACAGTGAAATTGAATCATCCATAAACGGTCCTAAAGATGCATTTACAGAAAATATACAAATAAATATTGGCCTTATAAAAAGAAGAATTAAATCTAGTACTCTTAAAACTGAATCGCGAACTATCGGAAGAAAAACTCTTACAAGCATCAGTATTCTTTATTTTGAAGATATTGCTGATACCAATCTTGTAGATGATTTGCTAAAAAAAATAGATACGATTGATATTGATGGAATTGTGGACTCATCGTCTTTAGGGTTTCTTTTAGGTGATGAAGAAAATAGTGTTTATCCAACATTTATTGAAACAGAAAGACCAGATATTGTTGCTACTTCTTTAATGGAAGGAAAAATAGCTATTGTTGTAGATACCTCACCTTTTGTTTTAATAATACCGGCTTTCTTTATTGATTTTGTAAATCCAGTTATTGATAATTACAATAAAAGTAAAAATGTTAATTTTATAAAAATTTTAAGAATTAGTGCTTTTTTAATATCAATGATGGCTCCGGCGATATATATTGCTATTATGAATTATAATCAAGAGACCATACCTACCAGTCTTCTTCTTAATTTTGCTATCCAGCGTGGTGGTGTGCCATTTCCCACAATTATTGAAACTTTGCTTATGCTCTTTGTTTGTGAAATTCTAAGGGAAAGTGATTTAAGGTTTCCATCAAGTTATGGTTCTGCTATTTCTATTCTAGGAGCCATAGTCCTCGGTGAAGCATCAGTTTCTGCAGGTATAGCATCTCCGATTACAATTATTGTAATAGCTATAACATTTATATCAAGCCTTACATTTACAACTATTGAAATAAATAATGCTTTAAGATTTTTTAGATTTGTCTTTATACTTTTAAGTGGCTTATTTGGTTTATATGGCATTACTCTTGGATTATTTTACTTTTTAATTTATACAACAACTACAAACTCTTTTGGTAGACCTTACTTTGCACCAATATCACCATTTAATAAAGAATATTTTAATAACACAGTTTTGAAAAAAACACTCAGAAAAGATACAAGAAGAAGTACATTATTTACTCATAAAAATATTATCAAACAAACGGAGGACTTATGAAAAAAATATTAATTATTATACTTACATTACTTCTTTGTACAGGTTGTTTTGATTATAAAGAAATAAATGATTTAGCCATAATCAGCGCAATCGGAGTTGATTATGAAAATGATGAATATATTATTACTTTAGAAATATTAAATGACCAAATAGATAAAGATTCTTCTAAAATAACATCATATACAAAAGTTGGGCACGGTAAAAATTTAACTTCAGCTATTGAAAATGCTGCAGATAAATTATCTAAAGAATTAATATTTAATCATATAAAGTTAATGATTTTAAGTAAAAGGGTTGTTGAAAATAAATTTGATAATATTATTGATTTATTTTTAAGAAATACATATTTTAGAGAAAACTTTTATGTTATATCTTCAACAGATACTAGACCAGAAGATTTACTTAATCATACAACTAATGAAGCTCCGATTGCAAGTACAGCTATTACTGATACATTAGAAAGTATTAGCTATTCATCAAATACAAATATATTAAAAAAGTTTGATGAAATAATTGAAGAAGTCATAACTTATGGTATTGATACATGTTTTTCAAATATTACGTTAAAAGATGATGAGTTTATTGTGGATGGAATGTCTATTTTTAATAACTATAATTATAAAGGTAATTTAGATAATGAATATGTAAAAATTTATAACTTATTAACTGATAATTTTGATAGACCTACATATACAATTAATTATGATAATTTAAGTTTTACTGTTGCTATAAATAATGGTAAATTAAATACCAAAATAAATAATGGGATTATTAATATATCTGGAAATATAATGGGTAGAATTATAGATAATGACCCAGAATTTAATATTAGAGACCCTAAAAACTTAGAAAGAATAGATAATGATTTTACTAATCTTTTAGATAAAAAAATAGAAGAATTTATTAAAGTACTACAAGATAATAATACTGATATTTTAGGTATAACTAAAAATTATTATAAAAAAACTAGAGATAAAGATAAGGATTATTGGTTAAAATTAGATATTAAATCAGATATTAAATTTAACATAAATAAAAAAGGGTTAATATATGATGTGGAGCGTGAATCATGAAAAAGAATAATTGTTTATTTGTATATTTCTTATCACACTTTCTTTTTCTAGGTGGTGGTTTTGCAAGAATCTGTGAACTAAGTAATACTGATACTTGTATTGCTTTTATTCTTGGAACATTACTAGGAATAATTATAATTTATTTAATAAATAAAGTATCTTGTAATATACCTTTAAAAGATTATATAAAGAAGAATACTTTCTTAAATATTTTATTTAAATTAGTTTATTTTCTTTATATAGCATTTAATTTACTTATTTTATTTGTAATATTATCTGGATTTTTATATTCTTACTTTTTACCATTTACACCATCAATTATCTCTTGCTTACCATTTATTATTCTAGCATCTTATTTAAGTAGTAAAAAAATAAAAGGTATTTATAATGTTGCTTTTGTATTACTTTTCTTAAGTTTATTTATAATTATTCTTAAAACTACTTTACTTACTAATGAATTTCATTATTCAAACCTTTTTCCTATTTTATCTGTAAAAACTACAAGTGTTTTTAAAGCATCACTTATTTATGCTGTTATTTCTACAAGTCCAATATTAATTTTATTAAATGAAAATATTGAATTTAAGTCATCACTAAAATATTATCTACTTGCATCACTTACTAATATCGTTGTGGGACTTACTATCACTTTAATACTGGGGGAAATGATTAATGTTTATAGTTATCCAGAATACACAATCTTAAGAAGAATAAGATTTTTCAAGTTTATAGAAAATATTGAAAACTTTATTTGTATAAACTGGTTCTTTGATTTATTTATTTCTTTAACAATATTTATAACTAAAATAAAAGATACTTTAAATATTAAAAATAGCATTGTACCTTTTATGATATCTTTTGGTATTCTTTATGTTGTAAATAAGTATTTTGCTAATAACTTTTATAATTCAATGATTTTATATAAGGTCTTTCCATATGTTTGTGGTGGTTTTATTATAGCGATATTACTGCTTGCAACTATAAAGAAGTTATTTAAATCAAAAACTTAATAATAACTTAAAAAGATAACATTTTTAAATGCTATCATTTCACTGTTTCTATCAAGATATGTATCTACATCATCTAAAATTGCTATATATCTTACATTATGCTCTGGAAAATAATTTTCTATATATCTACCTGTTTCAATATAATCTCTTCCAAGCCTTGATAATGTTTTTGTAATTACCATATTAACTTTTTTAGCTTCTATATCCTTAATCATTCTTTTAAAGCCTGGTCTGCTAAAATTAGTACCACTATATCCGTCATCTACATATTCATCATAAACATTATATTTATTATCTTTTGCAAACGCTCTTAGTATTTTTCTTTGGTTTGTAACACTTTCGCTTTCTTCTTTATCTCCGTCTTCCTTACTAAGCCTAATATAAAGTGCTACATTGTAACTTGATTCTTTCTTTTCCATAATACTAAAATTAACAACTTACAACAAATTACATATACTTTATATGTAATTTCTACATCAAGTGTTTATCCTCCATATCTTTTTGTATTCTTGAAAAAATTATCTTTTCAAGCACTTCTCGAAACTCCTCTCCATTTTCATTAAAAAGTATATTGATTTTAAATTCCTGTTTTTTATCCTTTTTACTCATGTTCCACCTCATACTTCATATTACTTAATTGTATGAATACATTTTTAAAATTATTATTTATAATTCTTTATTTTTTCAAC
>OJAW01002089.1_pt1 | contig 10448 bp, 10 predicted proteins | sample 1589151 | NCBI WGS metagenome assembly OJAW01 (sample SAMN03283290) | human gut metagenome | biome: human-associated habitat; material: feces | host: Homo sapiens | place: Peru | collected 2012 | reverse complement strand
GGTTTTATATTGATGATTCCTTTTAACCCCTCAGTCGCACATAAAGTGCGACAGCTCCCCTTGATACAAACAAGGGGAGCCACAATAGGTTCGTATTCATTGTTTTGTATATTTATGCGTGATTTGTAGTAAATATATACATATAGCAGCAGATTTTTGCAATTTTATTTGTATTTTTATGCAGAAATTTGCAAAAAGGGGTTGCAATATAAATATGAAGTGATATAATAGTGACAGTTAGAAAAAACGGAGCCGCACAGGCGGCATAAAGGAGTTTATATTATGGACAAGAAAGACATCAAAAAAGTTGTTCTCGCATACAGCGGCGGACTTGATACATCAATCATCATTCCTTGGCTCAAGGAAAACTACAACAACTGCGAAGTTATCGCAGTAAGCGGTGATGTAGGACAGGGCACGGAGCTTGACGGACTTGAAGAAAAAGCACTTGCAACAGGTGCATCAAAGCTTTACATCCTTGACCTCAAGAAAGAATATGTTGAGGACTACATTTGGCCTTGCCTCAAAGCAGGTGCAGAATATGAAAACTATCTTCTCGGCACATCGCACGCCCGTCCTTGCATTGCAAAGGCACTTGCAGAAGTAGCCAAGAAAGAAGGCGCAGACGCTATTTGCCACGGCTGCACAGGCAAGGGCAACGACCAAGTTCGTTTTGAGCTTACACTCAAAGCATTTGCACCTGAGATGGAAATCATTGCACCATGGCGTGAGTGGGACATCGTATCCCGTGAGCAGGAAATCGAATATGCAGAGGCACACAACATTCCTCTTAAAATAAACCGTGAAACAAACTATTCAAAGGACAAGAACGTATGGCACCTCAGCCACGAAGGACTTGACCTTGAGAACCCGGCAAACGAGCCGCAGTACAACAGGAAAGGCTTCCTTGAACTCGGCGTATCGCCTGAGCAGGCACCTGACGAGCCTACATATCTTACACTTCACTTTGAAAAAGGTGTTCCGACAGCTATTGACGGCAAAGAAATGGGTGCACTTGAAATCGTTGAAAAGCTCAACGAAGTAGGCGGCAAGAACGGCATCGGTCTTCTTGACATTGTTGAAAACCGTCTTGTAGGTATGAAATCCCGTGGCGTATATGAAACTCCGGGCGGCGAAATCCTTTACAAGGCTCACGAAATGCTTGAAACAATCACTCTTGACAAAGAAACACAGCACTACAAGAAGCTCATCGCTCAAAAGTTCGGCGAGCTTGTATACAACGGTCAATGGTTTACTCCTCTTCGTGAAGCACTTTCGGCTTTTGTTGACGAAACACAAAAGACTGTTACCGGTGATGTAAAGGTTAAGCTTTACAAGGGCAATGTTATCAACGCAGGTATCACATCACCGTACACACTTTACGATGAAAATGTTGCATCATTCGGTGATGACGGCGGTGCATACAATCAGGCAGATGCCGCAGGATTTATCAACCTCTTTGGTCTTTCAATCAAAGTTAAGGCATTGCTTGACCAAAACAGGGACAACAAGTAAGACAATTCCTCTTTACACAAGGGAGTAATAAATTCAACTCTGTTTGACAATACAAATGTTATATATTATAATTAGGGCGGTTAGTAAATGACCGTCCTAAACTTTTAATGAGGTACTTATATGGCACAATTATGGAAGGGCAGGTTCAAGAAAGAGCTTGCCAAAGAAACCAACGACTTTAACTCATCCATCGGCTTTGACTGCCGTATGTTTGAGCAGGATATTAAAGGCTCGATTGCACACGCAACAATGCTTGGCGCAACGGGAATCATCGACAAGAGCGAAAGTGACAAAATCGTTGACGGCTTAAACGATATACTGAATGACATCAAAAGCGGCAAGCTTAACATAGATATGGAAGCCGAGGACATCCACACATTTGTTGAGGGCGAACTCACGGCAAGACTGGGACAAACGGGCAAGCGACTTCACACAGCACGCTCAAGGAATGACCAGGTTGCACTTGACATTCGTCTTACTCTCCGTGACGAGATTGACGAAATCATTGCAAAACTCAAAGGTCTTGTAACCGTTCTTTGCAACAAGGCGGAGGAACACAGCAAAACGATTATGCCGGGCTACACGCATCTTCAAAGAGCACAGCCAATCACATTCGGTCATCATTTGATGGCGTACTGTGCAATGATTTTGCGTGACATTGACCGCCTCGGCGATGTTAAAAAGAGAATGAACATCTGCCCGCTCGGTTCGGGTGCTCTTGCAGGCACAACCTATCCGCTTGACAGAAATATGGTTGCGGATTTGCTCGGATTTGACGACATTACATACAATTCGCTTGACGGCGTATCGGACAGAGATTTTTGCATTGAACTTGCAAGTGCACTTTCGCTTGTAATGGTGCACCTTTCACGCTTCAGCGAAGAAATCATTATGTGGTGCAGTTGGGAATTCAAATTTGTTGAACTTGATGACGCATTTTCAACAGGCTCATCAATTATGCCGCAAAAGAAAAACCCTGATATTGCAGAACTTGTAAGAGGCAAGAGCGGACGGGTTTTCGGCGACCTCACTACCCTGCTCACCGTTATGAAAGGCATTGCACTTGCATACAACAAAGATATGCAGGAGGACAAAGAGGCTGTATTTGACGCTGTTGACACGGTTAAAATGTGCCTCAACGCATTTACTCCGATGATTGACACAATGACTGTACTCAAGGACAATATGCGAAATGCGGCGGCAAAAGGATTCATCAACGCTACGGACTGTGCGGATTACCTTGTAGGCAAAGGTTTGCCGTTCAGAGATGCGTACAAGTGCACAGGCGAACTTGTTGCTCTTTGCATAGACAAGGGGCTTACGCTTGAAACGCTTCCGCTTGAAGAATATCAAAAGATTTGCGACCTCTTTGATGACGAGGTTTACACAGCAATTAATCTTGAAAAATGCGTAAAAGACAGAAAAGTTGCAGGCTCTCCGTGCCCGGAAAATGTTTTGGCACAGGTTAAAGCCGCAAGAGAAAAAATCAAATAGCACATTGAGGTGTTAACTATGATAACAATTACCGACAAGACACAATTTGACGATGTTGGAGAAAACAAAATCATTCACGGCGATGTTGCAAACATCGAGTTTGAACAAAGCAGCATCACCTTTAACGGTTCAAACAACATAATCGTGATTGAAGACGGAGTCAAGATGAAAAACTGCATGCTGAAAATTAACGGTGAAAACACGCTGTTTTACCTGAGCAAAAGCAAGCATTGGTATTATCTTGACATCACGGGCAACAACAATACTTCAATTTATTTTGGCAAAAACTGCTTTCTCAACGGCAGACTTGTTGCCGTTACATCCGAAAGGCAAAACATTTTCATCGGCAACAACGGCTTGTTTTCTTACGGAATAACATTGCGTACAGCCGACCCGCATTTGGTATTCGACTGCGAAACAAAGCAACGCATAAACCACAGTGCATCGGTGCTTTTGGGTGACCATGTTTGGCTCGGTCAAGGTGCAATGCTCCTCAAAGGAACGCAAATCGGCTCGGGTTCTATCATCGGAGCGGCGGCAGTATGTGCCGGCAAAAAGGTACCGTCCAACGCATCTTATGCGGGAAATCCTGCCAAACTCATCAAACAGGGAGTGTTTTTTACCAACAAGTGCGTTCATCAATGGACGGAAGAAATGACTGCCGAAAACGAGGTTGACAACAGCGACGAATGGATTTATTCGCACGACAAAAACACGGTGAGCCTTGCATCGGTTGACGAAGCACTCAAAAAATGCAAGTCGGCAAAAGAAAAGCTTGATTACATTCAAAGCGGTCTTCCGAAAGGCAAAAACAGGTTTTATATTGAGCCGAAGAAAATTAAAAAAGGTTTATTTTCAAGATAAAGTAAAAGAGTACGAAGCAAAGAAAGCCTCGTACTCTTTATTTTCTGTGTTATAATTTTGAAAAAATTTTGGAATACCGTGTATTCTTACGCATTTGCTCACGGTTTATTCTATATTGTGCAAATACGAACAGGGCCGTGCCGATGAGCAAAACAACTATTCCGGCAATAATCCTAAAGAGCAAAATGTTATTTGCCATATTGCCAAACACACTGTTCCACACGGCAGGTGAAACCGTAACCGTCCCGATATGTGCAAGCCTCATCACAAGCGATGACAAAACCGTTGCGACACCGCCTGTAATAATTCCGCTTGAAAAATACAGCACAAACTGTACCTTTCTATCATAAATATAGGCAAGTATAAATCCCGCCAACACAAACACAACAACACAGACGGAAAAACAATGAACAGCCCTTGTATTTTGCCTTTGTGCATCGTTTTTCAAAAATTCAAGATTGTGAATTCCGACTGTATCCGAATAAATCTGCTGAGCTTCCGCTGCAATAAGGTCAATGGTTTTATCAGACATTTTTATATCATTTGCTTCAATATATTCGTCAATCGTAGATTTAAAATAGTTATATCTGCTGCCGTTTTTCAGCGTTGCATCGTTCTCATCAAACAAGAATTCTGCCGCCTGGCTGAGGCTTTCTTTTGTATCAAACTTCACCTTTACACTGTCAAAAATATCAAGCGGAAGGTTGCTTTTTGCCGACAGCGTTTTGTATTTTTCAGTCAGCTGCTTATCGCACTCGTCTGCCAAAGCCTTAGTTGAAAATGATTTGATATAAAAGTTCTTGTTACCTATTGTTAAGTGATTTATGCCCGATATAACGGCAACAGTGAGCAGAACCGCAGTTATTGCCGACAACAAATAAGACAAAATTTTGCGTGAGGAAGCGTGCATCATTCGGTCACCTCCTCATAAACAAGTGCGGTGCAATCGGACGAAAAGCCGTATTTTTCCGCATTTTGAAAGTAAAGTACAATGCCTTTACTCACGCCGCAATTATTTGTAAAGATTTCATTTTCATTTTTAACCGAAAATTCATTTTTGTACTCATATTTATAAGTTTTATCTCCGGCAAGCACGGTAATATTTCCCTTGTCAAACGGCTCGATTTTATTATTCAAAACAAGATAATACCCTACCCCGACTTCGCCGAAGCGAGAACCTTTTGTAAAGCAAGCACCGTTGCTCAAAGAAGAATAATCATAACCGTCAACAACCGGAATTTCACTGTCGCCGAATTGAAATTTTGCAATTTTCGTGTCGCCGTCTTTTAAATCAAAATATGCGACATCACTATTATTTATTACATCAAAAAAAGAGCCGCCGAAATAAGAACCCACAATAACGGCGGCAATGATAATTCCCGCAACAAGCGGAAATATCACTGCTTTTGTCAAAACGGATTTTTTGTTTTTCGGCGTTAATTTGCTGTTATTTATCATTTAGTTACCAAGCTGATTTGCCATACTGAAGGTTTTATTTTTCTTTGGCTTGTAAGCCGGCGGATTTTTAAGCTTCTTTGTATATTTGTTATTCTTTGCAGTGAGTTTGTTAACCTCATGAACGGCACCTGCCATATATTCGATCATATACTTATCGGCAACAGCCATCATTTCCTTATCATTTTTCATCTCTCCGAGAATAGTTACGGCAATAACATCCTGAACATCATTTATACCATCCTCATACACTTCGTTGAGCAATTTGAAAAGTTTTTTACGCTCTGCTTCCGTACCGTTTTTAATAACATCAAGCACCTTAGGAGTGCCGTAATTCATAAAGAAATCTTCAGGCAAAAACTCGCCGTATTGCATAACATTTCTCTTGATTTCATCCTTAAACTCAGGATAAAGCGTACCAAAACGGTTTGCAAGGCTGTCCACATCATAGCTTACAATACCGTTTTTAGCCTTAGTTCTTGATACGGATTTAGGCATTTTAACCTTGTCAAGATTAACCTGCTTGCGCACCTTAAAAAGTCTTTCAAGTTCATCGACAATCTCGTTTGATGTTGATTTTACATCTCTGTCATCAATCACATCAAGTTCAAAAAGGCTGCGTGAAATAGTATTGTATTCGGTTTCATCACCCTTATCCTCATAAGCACATTCAAATTGAAGAATGTTTGTGCTTTTATCATGAACAAGACGATAAACGCCCTTTTCACCTTTAAAATAAATTGATGTTTCGTCCTCGTTAACCTTTTTAAATCCGAGTTCTTCATTTACGGTGGCAAGATTTTTTTCTATATCCTTAAATGCCAAAGTTAATTCCATATTAGCTGTTCTCCTGTTTATTCATTCCCTGCTGTTCAACAAGTTCACCGATGGTTTTGTCACCGTCTGTACTGTCAACATAAAGGGTTTTGTTTATTTCCAATTCTAAATTTTGATGTTCTGCCTTGCGTACATAATATCTGTACACAAATGCCATCATACTGTACCCGCCGATGACAAGGACAGCTCCGAAGCATGCTTCAATAATAAAATACAAATCAAAGGCTTTGCCCATTGCTATATTAACTCCCCCGTTTTCGGTGAGATACATATTTTGACTGAACGAAAAAGCAAAATTTGCCGCACAAAGAAGTATCAAAGCAACACCGGCACAAATCATAGCCGAAGCGTAATGGCTGAACATTTTTGTGCGTGCACCGTTGAGCATATAGATTTTAACGCAGACGGCTATTATAACAATAAGCACCGCAATAACCAGCATAACCGCAGTTCTTCCGAGTCTGCCGACAAACTGCGAAAATTCAACATTGTTATCTATTCCCATAGCCTCATTAAACGCCGCGCAAGCAAGTTCAACAGCACTGTCAAGTGCCGTTTCGTCAAGTTCAAATCCGTTATAACGATAAAATTCGGTTATGCCGTCACGATAACATCCCTCGATATTTGAACTTTCGGAATAATCATAATTGCCGCCGCTGAATGCGGACTTGACTATTTCTTTTTGTAAAGTGCTGATTTTGTTTTTGCCCACGGCATATTCAAATGCCTTTGGTTCTATACCTGTTTTTTCAGCTATTACGGCTGTTTTTTCATTCAAAGAGGTTTGTATAGCCTGTGTAACATTATCTCCATTGAGAAACTTGCCGTAAAAATCGGAATTGCCTATTGTGGGAGATGCAACTGCGAGAATAAAAAACAAAAACAAAAGCAGTGCAAGCAGCACATCGTAAAATGTGCCTTTAATCTTGTATAACCTGTGCATATTCATCTTCATCAAACTCCGTTGTTTGTGTTGGTGCCGTTGTGGTCAAACTGTCGTGATGATTGCCGCTCGGAAAAAACGCAACATTGTCACTTGCGAGAAAAGCACATAAGCTCACAACAATAATTGCAAAAATAATAGGAATAAGTATACCCTTAATCTTCAAATTACGACTGAGCGATTTTTCGGTTTTGTTAACAAAATCGCTGCTTTTTTCATTTTTCAGCATAACCGCCCCTTTACAAATTTTTAATTTGTTGCAGGACACAATCCCACTAATTAATGAATTATAACACATCAAAAGCGTTTTGTCACTAATTTATTATAAATTTATTTTGTAAATATTATTTTAAGATAATTTTTAAAGTAATATTGAATTCTTTATTAAAATATGATAAACTATATAGAATATTGCCCACGGGCATTAAACAAGGTGAAAAAATGAGCAAATTAACACTCGGTGTACTTTTCGGCGGAGCATCGTCGGAACACGACATAAGCTGCATAAGTGCAAAAAGTATACTTGAAAATATAGATAAAGAAAAATACAGCATTGTAAAACTCGGCATAACAAGACAAGGTGAATGGTTTTTGTTTGATGACGATGTAAATATGCTTCCTAACGATGAATGGCTAAAGTCAAAATCGCTCAAAAAAGCATACATCACACCGGACAGCAAAATCCACGGTATCGTAACAGAGGACGGAGAACAAATCAAACTTGATGTTGTATTTCCTGTTCTTCACGGCAAAAACGGTGAGGACGGCACGGTGCAGGGTCTTTTACAGCTTGCACAAATTCCGTTTGTCGGCTGTGATGCAACCTCATCGGGCAGTTGTATGGACAAAGCGGTTACAAACGCCGTTGCCGATGCGTTTGGCATTGAGCAGGCAAAATGGTGTGCTTTTACCGAATACGAATACGGCAAGGACAGCAGAAAATGCCTTGACCTTGCAATCAACAAATTAGGATTTCCTATTTTTGTTAAACCTGCAAACGCCGGCTCATCAGTCGGCATAACAAAGGCTCACAACGAGGAAGAACTCATTGTAGGCATAGAAAAAGCATTCAAAGAGGACAAAAAGGTTGTTCTTGAGGAATTTATCGAAGGACAAGAAGTCGAAGTCGCTGTTCTCGGCAACGAAGAACCTATTGCGGCAGAAGTCGGTCAAATTGTTGCGGCTGCCGAATTTTATGATTTTGACGCAAAGTACAACAATCCGGCATCCGAGCTTCATATTCCGGCTCTTTTGAGCGAAGAAAAGAGAAACGAAGTCAGACAGGCAGCTCTCAGAGCATACAAAGCTTTAAGCTGTGAGGGTATGAGCAGATGCGACTTTTTTGTTACAAAAACAGACAAAAGAGTTTTGCTCAACGAGATAAATACTATTCCGGGTCAAACTTCAATCAGTATGTACCCTAAATTGTTTGAAGCCGTAGGCGTAGGATATACGGAGCTTATCAACAGATTGATTGACCTTGCAATTAAGCGTGGAGGCATTATCTGATGGCTAAGGCATTGATAACTATCATAGGTCATCAAAAATTTGACGATGACAAAGACCAAGTTGAAATGAAAACAGTCGGCACGGTTGAACATGATGACGACAATTACATAATCAGGTATAACGAAGAACTTGAAACCGCTTCAACACCTATCCGTGCAAAGCTCAACATTGCCAAAGACGAAAGCAAGGTTGAGATGATTAAATCGGGACCTTACTCCTCTTGCCTGATTATAGAAAAATCAAAGCGTCACCTGTGCAATTACGGCACGGAATACGGCGACATGCTGATGGGGATTTTCGGCAGAGAGGTTGAAAACGATTTTAACGAAAACGAGGGAACATTCAAGTTTAGCTATGACATAGACATAAACGGTGCAATTTCCTCGCAAAACGATGTAATAATAAAATTCAAAGTATGTGAATAATCGGGAGAACAGATATGTCAAAAATGGTAAAAGAAGTAGAAAACAAGCTTTACGAGGCTATCGAAAATGCCGTTAAATCGGCAATCGAAAACGGTGATTTGCCTCAGGCGGATATGCCAAAATTTATAATTGAAAAGCCTGCTGACAAGAAAAACGGCGACTTTTCATCAAACATCGCAATGGCAGGTGCAAGAGTATTTCATCAGGCACCTCGTATGATTGCGGAAGCAATAGTAAAAAATTTCAGCCTTGACGGCGGCTACATCGACAGATGCGAAATCGCAGGTCCGGGCTTCATCAATTTTTATCTTTCGGACAAGTATTACAGCGATGTACTCAAAGACATTGTTGCAAGCGGTGACAGCTACGGCCGTTCAGACTACGGCGAGGGCAAAAAAATCCTTGTGGAATTTGTATCTGCCAATCCGACGGGACCTATGCACATAGGCAACGCTCGCGGCGGTGCAATCGGTGACTGCCTTGCAAGTGTGCTTGATGCAGCAGGATATGATGTTCAAAGAGAATTTTATGTTAACGATGCCGGCAACCAGATTGAAAAATTTGCAACTTCGCTTGAAGTAAGATATTTGCAGGAATGCGGCAAGGATGTTGAACTTCCTGAGGACGCATACCACGGAGAGGACATCACCGTTCACGCAAGAAACTTCTTTAGCGAAGTCGGCGACAAATACGCAGAATGTGACTCACAGGAACGCAGAGATGCACTTGTTGCGTATGCACTGCCAAAGAATATTGCAGGTCTTGAAGCAGACCTCGGTAAATACAGAATTAAGTACGACAAGTGGTTCAGAGAATCAACTCTCCACAAAGACGGCTCGGTTCAAAAAGTTATCGAAGCACTCAAAGAAAGAGGCGTAACTTACGAACAAGACGGAGCACTTTGGTTTAAAGCAAGCGAATTCGGCAATGATAAAGACATCGTGCTTATCCGTGCAAACGGTATTCCTACCTACATTGTGCCTGACATTGCATACCACTACAACAAGCTTGTAACCCGCGGATATGACAAAGCCATTGATGTTCTCGGTGCAGACCACCACGGTTATATTCCTAGAATGAAAGCGGCACTTACCGCTCTCGGACTTGATGCAGACAGACTTGACATTGTTATTATGCAAATGGTTCGCCTTGTCAGAAACGGCGAAACAATCAAACTTTCAAAGCGTTCGGGCAAAGCCATCACACTTAATACTCTTCTTGAAGAAATTCCGATTGATGCGGCAAGATTCTTCTTTAATCTCCGTGAGCCGAATTCGCACTTTGATTTTGACCTTGAACTTGCGGCAAAGCAAAGCAGCGAAAACCCTGTATATTATGTTCAATATGCTCATGCAAGAATTTGTTCAATCATCAAAAAAGCCGCAGAAGAAGGCATTGAGGTTGTT
>OJAW01002084.1_pt1 | contig 10473 bp, 8 predicted proteins | sample 1589151 | NCBI WGS metagenome assembly OJAW01 (sample SAMN03283290) | human gut metagenome | biome: human-associated habitat; material: feces | host: Homo sapiens | place: Peru | collected 2012 | reverse complement strand
TTAGGAAGAGGTAAACATACAACAAGAATGGTACTTTATATAAATTATTAAGAGAACTTATGATAAAAGATGGGTTACGTAAGATTACTGTTAATGAGATAGTAGAATCATTTAGTAATGATAGTAGTGATGAAATAATTAGAAAAACAGAATTATATTTAAAGAGAATTGGATGTTCTAATTATTTTGAATATATAAGGGCTTTAATTAATTTAGGAGATTTAGAACAAGATAGAGTACATAAAATGGCACTTGAGGATTTAGGTAAAATGTCTAAGAGAGAATTTGTTTTTGATGTTACAGAATATGTACAAGACTTTTATATTGCTCTTTATAATAAAGAAATTGCTAAAGCAGGAGTTTATTTAGATATAGTTTCACATTCTAAAAAATTTAAGGGACCTGAGATAGATGTTACAAAGATGTATGAGGAGTATTTAAAAGTGAAGGAAAGAGAAGGAGACGTAAAAACTGCAATTAGTGATGAGTATATAGATGAAGTTATTAAAGATGTTAAGAGTGAGAAAAGTTTAAGAGTAGTTTATGGTGCTGATGAGATAGAAAAGAGTAAAATTAGAAAGAAAGTAGTAGAGAGTGCTTCAACAATACTCGTAGAGAGTGTTGGAGAGGGAGTAGTATTAAGATATAAGAATTCAGATTCTCAATATATCGATTATGGAATTCTTGATAGAGAAGGTAGAGAAGCACTAGAGGTAGGTAATTATCAAAAAGCAAAAGAGTGTTTTGATACTATTTGTACAAATGTTATGACTATTTGGCCAGCAACATATAAGAAAATGGGACTTGCATGTTTAGGAAATGCTAAGAGTGAAGAAGATTATAGAAGAGCATATGATTACTTGTGGATTGCTAAAGAAAAGGGAGAAAAAGTAGAAGAACTTCCAGAAGTAGCAAAGAAAATAACAGGTAATAAGACAAAAGTTTATGTAAAAGAGCAACAGAAAAATTAGTTGCTTTTTTTAGTCATTTCTAGTATAATATGGCACTAATGAGGTGAAGGGGAATGGCAGAGGATAAGAAGAGAGAAGAATACTTAGAATTATTTTTAAACGAGATAAAAAATAAAAATTATCAAGAAGCATTTAAGTATTTTCAAGAGTTAGATTTAGATAGTGAGTATAGAGAAGATAATAACTTTTACTTGTTTATGATGTCACAAATTATTAAAGTACCAGAAGAATATAAAAATAGAATATATAATATGGGATTTAAAGATATTTCAAAGAGTAGTGATAAAAATGTAGGAGAAGGTAAAGTTAAGTATCAGGCTTTTGCACATAAATTTTCACAGGCGAAAAAGACATATATGTATTTAGAAGATGATTCTATAAGAGGAGAAGTAATGGTAAAACTATTAAGTAGGGCAACAGAAGTATTAACAGAAGTTAATAAATATGCTTTAAATCTTATAGAGAGAGGAAAATATGAAGAGTTAGTTTCCATGTATAAAGGGTTTTCTAAAGATAGACCGTTATGTAGATTTGAAAAATTAATTATAGTATTAGGAGCAGAAGTAAATAATATTGTAAGTAAAGGGATTTTACCTAGAGTAATGTTAGGGCCTAGTAGAGGCATGGAAGATGATGTAGTACTTAGAAATTATGAAATGGCTTTTAAAAAGATGGGAAAAAGATCAGAGACAAATTTAATATATGTATTATTAAGAGAAATAAATAGAGAAGTAGAAAAAAGAAGAGTTGATTTTTCAGACGTAGTTAAAGTATTTAATAATGGAGAGGCTAATGAGATAAAAAAAGTAGTAGGATTTTATTTAAGAAATAGAGAATGTCCACAATATATTAGATTTATAAATGATTTAATAACGATAGGAGTTTATGAAGGGGATTATAACTTTAGTGAGGCATTTACTAAGTTATCATGTATAGAAGTAAAACAGGGAGAAGTTTTAGTTGATATGACTTCATATGTAGAGAAGTTTTATGAGGCTATTAGTTTAGGAAATATTGCTGAAGCTAAAATATATTTAGATATAGTATCACAGAGTAAGAGTTTAACTGGGACTAGTATAGATGTTTTAGATGTGAAGAGAATATTATATAAAACTACAGTAGAATTTAGTAGTGATAATAGTTTTGATAAATATACATTACTTGGAGATGTTATAGAAGAGATAAAAGATACTAAAGGATTAAGAATATTAGAAAAGTTGAATGATGAAGATAAGAGAGCAGTTGTAAGAATAGTTTCAAAATTTCCAAATATTATGGTAGAAGAAATAGATGAGAAATTGGTATTAAGATATCATGATATATTTGAAGAAAGTCCAGATTTTCATAAATTAAAAGAAGAAGGAAATGAAGCATTTAAGAGAAAAGAGTATGATAAGACTATAGAGTGTTATAATAGAATTTGTACTAAACTTATGAGTCCAACGCCAGAAGTTTTTCAAAAGATAGGAACATCATATTTAAGAAGAGGTAATGGAGAAGAAGATTATAGAAGAGCAATAGATTATTTAACAGTGGCGAAGGCTAAAGGAAAAGCAGTAGATGAAAAGATAAAAGAAGCAAGAAAAAAGATAGACTATACAGGTGTTAAAATTATGAAATATACAAAAGAGTAAACATAAAAAGTTTATTTTTTTGATTTATTGCATTTTTTTAGTTAATAAGTTATTATATTTTAGGAATGGAAGTGATACTTATGCATTTACCAAATTATAAAGATGCTAGACGTAGAGAAGATAAAAGTTATAAGAGAGTAGAGTTTAACTTTGATAGTGGAATTAAAGATAAATATAAAGGAAAGACATTTTATTTAAAGACTTATGGATGTCAAATGAATGAACATGATAGTGAGAATATAGAGGCTTTACTTACAGGACTTGGATTTAGAAAAGTAGATGATTATGAGAAGGCTGATTTAGTACTTTTAAATACATGTTCTATTAGAGAAAATGCTCATAATAAGGCTTTTGGGATGTTAGGAAGATTAAAACATTTAAAGGCTCAGAAAAAGGATTTAATAGTGGGACTATGTGGATGTATGGCACAAGAGGCTAGTGTTGTTGAAGAGATTATTAATAAGTATAAATGGGTTAATTTTGTATTTGGGACACATAATATGTATCAGTTACCTAATATTATAGATAAAGCAATAGCTGAGAATAAGCAACAGATAGAAGTATTTTCTAAAGAAGGAGATCTGGTAGAAGGATTACCAGTAATTAGAACAAATAATTATAAGGCTTATGTTAATATTATTTATGGATGTAACAAGTTTTGTACTTATTGTATAGTTCCTTATACTAGAGGAAGAGAAAGAAGTAGGGCTAAAGAAGATATACTAAGTGAAGTAGATGAACTTATTAAAGATGGATATAAAGAGATTACTTTACTTGGACAAAATGTTAATGCATATGGAAAAGATTTGTATGATGATTATACTTTAGGTAATTTACTTGAAGATATAGCAAAGAAAGATATACCTAGAGTTAGATTTATGACTTCACATCCTTGGGATTTTACAGATAGTATGGTAGAAGTTATTGGTAAGTATGATAATATTATGCCTAGTGTACATTTGCCTGTACAATCTGGTTCTAGTAAGATTTTAAAGTTAATGGGTAGACGTTATACGAGAGAGAGTTACTTAGAGTTATTTAAGAAGATTAAAGATACAGTACCAGGAGTGGCAATATCGACAGATATAATTGTAGGTTTTCCAGGAGAGACTGAAGAAGACTTTCTAGAGACTTTGTCTTTGGCTGAAGAGTGTAAATATGATAATGCCTTTACATTTATCTTTTCTAAAAGAGAAGGTACTCCTGCTTGTTTATTGAAAGATGAAGTAAGTGAAGAAGAAAAAGAAGAAAGACTACAACGATTAAATAAAGTAGTTAATAAGTATTTCTTAGAAAATAATAAGAAATTATTAGAAAGAGTAGTACCCGTACTAGTTGAAGGAAACTCTGAGAAGAAAGATATGTATTATGGGTATACTGATACAAATAAATTAATTAATTTTACGGCTAAGAGAGAAGTTGAAGTTGGAGAAATTGTTAATGTAAAAGTTACACAGGCTAAGACTTGGAGTTTAGATGGTGAATTAGTTGAATAAGGCATTAGAAGAAGTTATTAATACTATTATTAATAGTGATGATTATAAGAGTTGTATACAGTTAAAAGAAAAGATGAGTACTAATAAAGAGATATGTGAATTGGTAGAGAAAATAAAAATACTTCAGAAGAAGTATGTTAGAGAAAATGATGAAGAAGTACTTGAAGAGTTAAAAGTACTTGAAGAGAGACTTAATGAAATACCAATATATGTTATTTATATGCAACATCTAGAAAAAGTAAATGAAATGATTAATTATGTAAAAGATGAACTTAATGAGTACTTTTATAAAGTTTTAAATGGATAAAAAAAATTACATTCTAAGTTGGAATGTAATTTTTTAGTTCTGTTAGAATTACTTGAACTGATTTTTCGATAAATTCATTTACACCAGTTAAGTCAAAAATATAGTTTTTTTCTTGTTTAGAGTTTTCAATAATTATACCCATTTTATCGATTAAGATATTTAATTTATCTAGAGGTATTTCATCTAGACAAGAGTGGGGTTTTATAAAGTCTTCGTAGAAGAGAGATAAATCTAAGTTGTAAGAGTCAATTATTTGGATGTTTATATTAGTATAGTCTTGATAAATCATATCAGTTATTTCTTGTTCAGTGGCATTTATAATAGTTCCGTCTAATAGTTTTACAGAATTACGATAAGTAAGACTATTGATAAATTCATCGAACCAGATCTTATCAGTATATAAGTGGATATAATAACCTAGTTCAAAATCATTTTTATAGAAATATTTGTATTTTTCAGTAAATTTTTTCATATTAGGAACATCTTCTCTGGAGTCAAATAAGAAGTGTGATTCCTTCTTAGTTCTACCAATTTGTTTAGATAAATCGGGAGCGATAGTACCTAGATAATAATCATATTTATTTTTAATAGTAAAATGTTTTTCTAATTCTTTAGCGACGGCTAAATGGATTATTGATGATGCCATATTTATTACCTCCTATAAAATTTTAACACATTTTTGGTAATATTTTATATGTTTTGCATAAATTAAATTAGGAGGTTTACGTATGGCTAATTATAGAGAAATTGTTACTAAGGCAGTGATCGCTAAAGGAAAAAAACTTTTTACGACTGATAATACAGTTAAAGTGGATAAAAAACCGTCAACTATTTTAGGGTGTTGGGTAATTAATCATAACTTTAATGGAGTAAAGAGTGGAGATAATATTAGTATTAATGGTAGTTATGATGTAAATATTTGGTATTCATATGATAATGATACTAAGACTGAGGTAATTAAAGAGACTAATAATTATAATGAAGTAGTACATTTAAGAGAAAGAGAAGAAGATGCTACGGGAGAAGAAATTATAGTTAGAAGTTTAAAACAACCTAGTTGTGTTAAAGTAGATATAGAGGGTAATAATATTAATTATACAATAGAGAAAGAATTGGGTATTGAATTAGTAGGAGATATAAAAGTAAAGATAGAGACTAATAATGAAGAAGATCCTTGGGATGAGATAGTAGAAGAGAGTAAAGTAGAAGAGGAAGAAAAGAAAATAGATGAAGAAGTAAAAGAAGATTTTATAAAAGAGGAAGATAATATATAGGAAACACTCGAGAAGGGTGTTTTTTTATGGGACTCAACGATTAGTTTGTTGTTTTTTTAGAAATATTAGGTATACTTTGTAGTAAGAGTTATATTTGGGAAGGAAATAGATATATGGATTGTTGTAAAATAGGAAGATTTATTTATGAGATGAGGCTTAGAAATGGACTTACTCAGAGAGAATTAGCAGATAAGTTAAATATTACAGATAGGGCTGTATCTAAATGGGAAAGAGGTTTAGGTGTACCAGATGTATCTTTATTAAATGAACTTAGTTTGATACTTGGAGTTAGTGTAAGTGAGATTTTAGATGGAGAAAGAAATAGTACTGAAAGTGGGATTTTGTCTAAGAGTGTGAGTAGATTAATACTTACATTGGTATTTTTAGTAGTTATGACGTTTTTTATATTATGTTTATATTTTGTAGTAAATTTTGAACTTATCTTTGTAATTTTTTCTGGGTTATTTATAGGAGTATTGTTATTTTTAACGGGATGTAGAAATGAAAAGTTAAAGGTTAAGGTTAGTTATTATAGTTTGATTTTATATAGTTTGTTGTTGGTTATTAGTAGTTTTTATACGATATTTTTATGGGGTGGTGTTAGTAGAGAAGGTGTATTTGATGCGAACTTTATACCAGTTGTTGGAATAGTTGATAATATTAGAATGGTTATGAAAGGGATACAGCCTTTTACTTATTTGTTTTTATATGTAATTGTAGATTTATGTTTATTTGTGCCATATTCATTTTTAGTACCTTGTTTTTTACAGGAAAGGTTTAGACTAGGTAAGTATTTATTTTGGATGGCAGTAATAATTGTTGGAAGAGAAGTATTGCAGGGAGTGACTGGATATGGGGTATTTGATATAAATGATATTATCCTTAATTTTATAGGTGTTTTAGGGGGATATTTGGTAAATTTTGGTCTTTTTAAGGTTTGCTATAGAAAAAGGTAGAGGAATTTGTTATAATCTTGGTAAATAAAAAATACTAAAGTGGTGGTAAATATGTTGACAAGTAGGCAGAAAAAATCCGTTATAGAATGGATAGTTATACGGAGTAAAGATGTTTAGTAAGGCTGTTAATTTATTTACCAAGAAAAAGTCTTTAGTATTTTTATTATCTTTTATTTTTATTGTTGTTTTTATAATTACACTAGCAAATTCTTTTGCCGATCTTACTCCGACTTCTAGTGTGACGGTTTCTTCAACTACACTAAATTATAGTAATGGTGAAGAAGGTTCTTGGCAATATACGAAGTCCGCTAAATGGATTTCTAATAGTAAAGCAAGAGTTACTATTAATTTAAGTACAAAAGAGAAGAAAAAGAATGATTATACTGATGTAATTTTAGTATTAGATACATCTGGTAGTATGCTTGGAGATAAACTTACTCAAGTACAAAAAGATGTTAATTCACTTATCAATGATACAATACCTAAAGGTAATAAAATTGCTTTAATTACTTTTAGTGATACAGCAACCGTTGTGAATGATTTTACTGATAATATCACTTTGTTGCAGGAGAGTATAAATAATTTAACAGTAGCAGGAGAGACTAATTATTATCAGGCTTTAGTTAAAGTCGATGACATATTAAGCACTTACAATAAAGAGTCTAATCGTGATTGTGTAGTTTTATTTTTAACGGACGGCTTACCTACGATTGATACTCCTAATGAAGGAGGACAGTATAATTATTTAAAAAGCCAATATGAATATCTAGATATTAATGGTATCCAGTGACTGATATAGTTACTTTTGATTAATTATAACAATATATTTTTAAGTATAGGTAAAGCGACTTTTGTCGCTTTTTTGTTGTTGAAAGAGAAGAAATTTATATGATATTTTTAAATAGATTAGAATGGAGTAAGTATGAAGAAAAACTATATTTATGTTATTAGTATTATTGTTATTATAATTGGTATTTTTAGTATTAATAGAAGTAATGTTTTTTCTGTTGTGAAAAGACAAGTATTAAATAGTTTAGGTGTTTATACAGAAGAGATTAAAAGTAATTCTATGGAGTCTAGTAATTATAATAAGGCTGGGTCTTTTAAATTGGATAAAAGTACTGAATGGAATAAATATGGGACTGCTAGAGTTAGTTTAGATATTGATTCGATTGTTAAGACTGGTAGTAATTATAAAGATATAATTTTACTTATTCCTAGTATGGCTAATCTTGATAGATATGCTAAATATTTTTATGAAGATTCTAAAGGATTAATTGATTATCTTTTGGCTGATTCTAATAATCGTATATCGATTGTTTCTTATAATGATGTAGAAACTACAGTTTTTAAATTTACTAATGATAAAGATAGTGCTAAAGAGTTTGTTAGTTCAATTACGTATCAAGGTAATGATAGTTATAATGCTGGTTTAACAGGAACTAAAGAAGCATTAAATGGATATACTAAGACTAGTAACAGAGAAGTTATTACATTGTTTTTGACTTTTGGATTTGCATTAAATGAAGGTAGTGAGTATATGGTTACATATAACACTATTAAGAGTGAGTATCCCAATATTAAGTTTTATGGAATAATGTATGGCTTAATAGATGATGACTTAAATATTTTAGATGATTTAGAGAAGTTTACTGATAAAATATGGGAGACTTATTTTGGTAATCCTACTAATGTATTATTAGAAGCAGCGATTGATCCGGATGATTATGAGAAGTTTATTGTAAATTATTATATAAATAATGATTATTTTACAGTGGAAGATACAAATGATATTGAGGCTGGTATGGGAGAGGTTTCTTTAGAAGAAGAGAATGGACAACAAAGAGTTGTTTGGGATTTGAGTAAGGCTAATTTCTATACTGGGGGAAATACTAATATGACTGTTGATTTAAAATTAAAAGATCAATATTTGGATATTAGTAATTATTATCCTTTAGATGAGAAAGTTAATGTTACTTCTAAAGTTTATGGAGATAAAGAAATTACTTCTAGTAGTGATAGTATTTTAGTATTAAAAAATATGTATCAAGCTATTTATGATGTTAATGCTCCTGATGGGTGTGAAATTGATAGTACTGATCCTATTTCATATGGGGCTTTTCAAAATGTTATGATAGATAGTGAGCCTTTAACTTGTGATGACTATTTATTTAAAGGGTATAAGATACTTGATGAAGATAAGACTGATATTACTATGGTTAATGATGATGTTTTTTTAATGCCGACACATGATGTTACAATTAGAGCAGTATGGGCTAAGCCTACAATTACTAAGTCAATAACTGGTACAGTGTATGAAAGACCTACTTTGTATAGAGTTTTGGAAAATAAGAATAAAAGTAATCCTAATATGGTAAGTAAGTACAATGGTAATCATCAAGATTCTCTTGATGGTAGTGGCAATAAGGAAATATATTATTATACATCGGCAGGTAAAAATAGTAATAATGTTTTATTTGCTAACATGTGTTGGAAAATAATTAGAACGACAGATACCGGTGGAGTTAAAATGATGTATAATGGAGAGGCTGATGAGGATGGCAAGTGTGGAACAGATAGAGATAACCATTTAGGATATAAGAATGGAACTAAAACTATATCTGGTAGTTATTATTATGGAACAGATTATACTTATGATGGAGATACGAAAAAGTTCAGTTTAACTGGTAGTAAGACTATTTATACTTGGAATGAGGCTAATAGTCAAAATTTAATTGGTAAATATACTTGTCTTAGTACTAATAGTAATGATACTTGTAGTGAATTACAATTTATTGTAGGATATTCTAATTCTACAACGGCTTATGTTTTATCTTTAAATTTTGATTCTATATATGAACAATTTGGACAAGTCATATTTAATGCGAATGATGATTCTTTGGCTTATGCGGGCTATATGTATAATAAAGTATATAATAGTAGAAATAAGGACTTATCTAAGGCTTATGTTTTGTATTCCAAGACTTTAAGTGTTGATTTTTGGTATGCTGATAGTTTTACTTATGATGGAAGTTCTTATCATTTAGTTAATCCATATAAAGTTAGTTCAAGTAGTGATTATAGTAGTTTGACTGGAAAATATACATTTTTTAATACTTCTTCGTCGTATACTAGAGATAGCGTTTTTTATATTGCTGGAGTTGAGTCTAGTTATGCTTATTATAATGCTTATAAAAATGGTACTAAGGATGAGGATACATATACATATGGGGATAGTTATCATAATGGTCTTATAGGTGGCTATTTCATTGATAATTATACAACAATTACTGCTACTGAGTTTTTTGATAAGAGAGATAGTCTAGTTGGTAAGTATGTGTGTAAAAATGCTTCTGATAATTTTTGCAGTACTATTTGGTATGTTTCATCAGTTAGTGCTGGAAATATAATTTATAATTCTTCTAGTAATGCATATAGATTTTCTACTGGGTTTACGACTACTGGTACTTCAGAGTATACTTTAAATGATGATTATATTGATATGTGGGATTTTTCAGAGAGTAATTTGGAGAAACTAAAGAATCATAGATATACATGTTTTAATTCTACTGGTACATGTAGTGATAAAGTTTTTCAAGTTTATAGATTTGGAGATGGGGCAATATATTATATTGAGGTTAATGATAATAAGGATATAGCGACTAGGCTTTCAGAAATGATAAATGCAGATGATGTTAATACTACTGATTCTGTTATGAAACTTGCTACAGAGACTTGGTATGAAAGATATTTAGCGGACTATACTTCATATTTAGAGGATACAATTTATTGTAATGATAGAAGTATTAAAGATGTAGCAGGATGGAATGATGAT
>OJAW01002080.1_pt1 | contig 10476 bp, 9 predicted proteins | sample 1589151 | NCBI WGS metagenome assembly OJAW01 (sample SAMN03283290) | human gut metagenome | biome: human-associated habitat; material: feces | host: Homo sapiens | place: Peru | collected 2012 | reverse complement strand
CCCTACAAGTTGCTCGCCAATTAAATTGTGCAAACTTCGCGGGGTTGATGATATCCCCATATCGCGGACTTATTCACTATTCACTTTGCGGGCGGATGATATCCGCCCCTGCTTACTTTGAGCGAAGCGAGCAAACCCATCAGTCTAGGCTTACGCCGAGCCGGCTCCCCTACAGGGGCGAATGGATTATGCGGCAAATTCAAATATATCAGGCAATTACAGCAGCTCAAATATTGCGTTATATAAAAGCGGCAGGAACTGTAAAAAAAGTTCCTGCCGCCTTGTTTATACATATTCTGCTGTCATCTGAACTGTTCCGGTGAAGCGGTCGAAGTCTATCATTATATAATTGCCGCCGTTTTCGAAATTGAACTCGCGTTCGAATCTGCCGTCGGTGTCGGGCGTATATTCGAGCACTTTTCCGTTCATTCTCAGGCGGATGACCGCGCTGCCGGACTCGGTTTTGATATAAGCTTTCACTTTTATCAGCTTGTCGCGCGCCGACGCGCCGCCGAACACGGTATCGCGCCCGGTCTCGTTCTCGCACTGCGCGGTGTAGCTGCCGGTGAACCAATCTTTACCGTTGTTCTCGCGCTTGCCGATAAGTCTGGCGCTGTTCGTGACATCGGACATTTTGAACGCGCCGCGCAGATCGTCAAAGTATCTGTCCGCGCGTTTGAGCTGCATACTGCCGCGGCTCATGCACGCCGTGAGCGAGAGCATCAGCGCAAGAGTCAGCAGAACAGCCGCTGCTCTCTTCATTATTCTCTCTCCTTTGCGCCGCTGACTATCTTATAATAGGCGTTGGAGGTGACGCGGTAAATAAGAGTATAGAACAGCGCGAACACGACGAAGCACACAAGAGTTGTCACGGCGAAGAGGACGGGGTTGTTGAAATTGAAGGCGAGCAATATTCTGCGGATTATTATGGACGCGAATATCATATGCAGACCCGCTCCCGCGAGAGGCAGGAAGAATACCGTGAGCAGCTGGGAATTGATGCTCTTTCTTATCTCTTTTTTAGTCATGCCGACCTTCTGCATTATCTCAAAGCGCGACTGATCTTCGTAACCCTCAGAGACCTGCTTATAGTAGATTATCAGCACAGCCGCGAAGATGAACACGACCGAGAGCATGACGCCGAGATAGAACAGCGAGCCGAAGGCAGAGTAATAATCGTCCCTGCCGACATTGCAGCTGTCTATCGAGAATGTAATCATATTGCCGTAAGACGACATTGCCGGTTTTGTCGCGTCGATATAGTCATTGCACAGCGCTCTCTCGCCGGCGGTATCGAGATCGGTATCGAAAAATCTGAAATACTTGTAGTTGACGGTGCGCACCCCATTGTGGTTTTCGGGCTTTGCAAAATCCGTGGCTGCACTTTTGAAGTCGGGCACGAAAATATATATCGAGGACGCGATATTTACGGCGGAGTCGCCGTCAATGAGGAAGCTATCGGCTGTCTTTTTGACTTTGTAGGTCTTGCCGTCGCCGAGAGTCACGGTGTCATATTTATACTTCATTCTGTAGCCATAGACTATGACCTCATCGGGCGCGAGGGTTTCGTTCGTGCCCATGACGGCGTTGTAGTCCTCTATCGGCACGACATCGAAGCAGGTATACGCATTCGAGTTTGAACCGATTGCTACGCCCGTGCCGCCTGCGATCAGCTTGCCGCCGTCGGAAATCGTGCCGACAGTCACAACGGATCTGTAGGACGCAAAATTTGAGGCGTTCGCCTTATGCGAAGCGGCAAGGGAATCGACGCCTGCGGCGACTTTTTCGATGTTGCTGTCATCGAGTCCGTCGATAGTATCAAAGCCTGTCGAGAGCACGATATCGCGCGGATAGCGGGTGTTGACGCTGTCCTCAGTGCCGAAGAGCAGGCAGGTGGTCGAGGATATCATGACGAGCACCATTGTTGCGAGCACGCAGACGGACGCGAGTCCCGCGCCGTTTCTCTTCATTCTGTAGGTCATTGAAGAGACGGAGACGAAATGATTCGGCTTATAATAATAGCTCTTGCGCTTTTGCAGGAAGCGGCAGAGAAGCACCGAGCCGAATATCATCAGAAGATAAGTGCCTATGATGACCATTATGACCGCGATGAAAAACACAAGTATCGCGCTCAGGGGCTCTGTTATCACAACGGCGGTAATATATGCGCCGATGAGCAAAATTGCGCCAGTGATGCCGAGAAGCGGGTTAGCTTTCGGCGGCTTCTCGCCGAGGTTTTCACTCCTTATCAAAGTCACCGCGCTCGCGCCCATTATCTGGCGCACGGAGTTGATAAAGAGGAGCAGGAAGATAACGGCGAAAACGCCGACGGTCAGCAATATTGCAGTCGGAGAGACATGGAAAACATAGCTGATATCAGTGCCGCCTATCGCCTTGACGAGTCCGAGTTCGGCGAGCTTCGAGAGCGCGACGCCGAGCACAAGACCGCAGAAGAGCGATATGGCAGAAGTTATCAGGCTCTCCCAAAAGAGCAGGATGCTGATATTCTTTTTGTCCATGCCGAGGATGTTATAGAGTCCGAACTCTTTCTTCCTGCGTCGGATAAGAAACGAATTTGTATAGAAAAGAAAGATGCAGGCGAATATGGCGATGACCCAGCCGCCGAGCATGAGCACGATGTTGACCGTACCCTCGCCGAATGTGCCCTTGAGCGACTCGCCGTAGCGCAGGAAGATGACGATATAATACATCATTATCATGCCTATCTGCGTCAAGATATACGGCAGATAGAGGCGCTTATTCTTCCTTATCCCGTCAAACGCGAGGCGCGGATAGAAAAACTTTTTCATTTGCGCTCACCGCCTGTCGCAAGCAGAGTCAGGGTCTCGGATATCTTCTGATAGAGCTGGCTGTCGGTATCGGCGCCGCGATAAATCTGATGGAACACCTCGCCGTCCTTTATGAAAAGCACGCGCTTTGCGGAGGAAGCCGCCTTGACGGAGTGCGTGACCATGAGAATGGTCTGTCCGAGGGCATTGACCTCGGTGAACAGGCGCAGCAGTTCATCGGTGGACTTTGAATCGAGCGCGCCGGTCGGCTCATCGGCGAGAATTATGCGCGGCTCGGTTATCAGCGCGCGGGCGACAGCCGCCCTCTGCTTTTGGCCGCCGGATATCTCATAGGGATATTTCTTGAGCAGCTCCGTTATGCCGAGACGCTTTGCTATCGGTTCGAGGCGGGAATGCATCTCATCGTAGCTCTTGCCCGCGAGGACGAGCGGAAGATAGATATTATCTTCGACCGTGAAAGTATCGAGAAGATTGAAATCCTGGAACACGAAGCCGAGGTTGTCTCTGCGGAAAGCGCAGACAGCGGAGTCCTTTATCTTTGAAAGATCCCTGCCGTCAATCATAACGCTGCCGGAAGTGGGTCTGTCAAGAGCCGCAAGAATATTGAGCAGAGTGGTCTTGCCGGAGCCGGATTCGCCCATTATAGCGACATACTCGCCCTCTGACACGCTGAAGTTAACATTTTTAAGAGCCTCGACCTTATTGCCGCCGAGACGGGTTGAATAGACTTTTTTGAGTCCGTTGACTTCCAAAATACTCACTGTAGTTGACCTCCTGTCATTTTGTGGCTCTATTATAGCCGAAAAGGGAAATGCGCCTCCATAGAAAAGGCTTACATTTCCCCTTTCAAATCTTACGGTTTTGTAAGAAGTTATTCTTTTCCCAGTTTATACTGCCCGAGATCGAGGCGAACCGTTGTCCCCTCGCCTACTGTTGAAGAAATCGAGATATCAATACCGAGGTTTTGACATATGCGGCGGCAGAGATAAAGCCCGAGCCCGCTCGCACGGCGGTCGGTTCTGCCGTTGCATCCGGTATAGCCTTTATCAAACACGCGCGGCAGATCCTCCGGCGCGATGCCTATTCCGGTGTCTTTGATACAAAGGACTTTTCCCTCGGAATAAATCCTTATGCTCCCCTCGCGGGTATATTTGAGCGCATTTGAGAGCAGCTGCTCGACGACGAACGCGAACCATTTTTCGTCCGTAACGGCTTGAATATCAACGCTGTCATATTCGAGGCGGATCCTGCGGTCTATAAATTCCGAGGCGAATTTTTTCACCGAGCTTTTGATTATTTCATCTATATCCTGCCGAGCAAAAACATAGTCGCTGTAATCCGAGCCGAGACGCACAAAGACGAGCACCATCTCGACATACTGCTCTATACGCGACAGTTCGGATGCGAGTCTGCGCGCTTCGGGCACATCCTCTTTCTGAAGAGTCAGACGCATTGCCGCTATCGGCGTTTTTATCTGATGCGCCCAGACCGTGTAGTAATCGACGGTGTCGCGTATGCGGCTGTCCGTCTGCGCCGTTATCTCCGCTATTTTTTCCTTGAGCACGGATATCAGCTGCTGATAGTCGGAATCAACTATCCCCTCCGGCTCGGGCAAAGCAGATATAAGTTCGGTGTTCCTGCGGTGAAGCTCTTCGAAAAACTTGTGGCGGCGATACGCTTTTGTAATATCATAGGCGACGAACACCGCGCCGAAAAGCAGGCACAGTGCGCACGGATACATCACGGCGCGCACGGGCAGACGGTAGAACCAAAACGAAACCGCGAATATGCAGACGAAAAGCAGAAGCATCAAAAGCCGCTTCCACCGCTCTTTGAGATAACCCTTAAAAAAGCTCATAACCCCTCCGAAATCAAGCTATTATATACCCCACGCCGAACTTTGTGGCGATAAAATCTTTGAGTCCCGCCGCGTCAAGCTTTTTTCGCAGGCGGTTGACATTGACGGTAAGCGTGTTTTCATCGACAAACGAGTCCGTCTCCCAAAGGCGTTCCATCAGCTTTTCGCGGCTGACCACCTTGCCTTTATTTTCCATCAGGCAGAGCAGAATACGATATTCATTTTTGGTCAGCGTTATTTTTTCATCGCCGAAAACGAGAGAATTTTCGCCCGTATCAAGCAATGCGCCGCGATGCTCGAGCACCGGAACATTGGCGCCGAAATCGTAAGTACGGCGCAGAAGAGCCTGGATTTTCGCCATGAGGACGCTGCCGTCAAACGGCTTCGAGATAAAATCATCCGCGCCGAGGTTCATCGCCATGACGATATTCATATTATCCGACGCAGAGGAGACGAAGATTATCGGCACCTTTGAGACGCGGCGAATCTCACTGCACCAGTGATAGCCGTCAAAGAACGGCAGCATGATATCGAGCAGGACTATATGCGGCGAAAACTCGGCGAATTCGTGCATGACATTGCTGAAATCCCGCACGATATGCGTCTGTAGATTCCACGTCTGCGCCTGCGCCGCGACGGCGTTCGCTATCCCCGGATCGTCCTCAACGATAAAGAGCCTGTACATACCGCACCTCCGAAAACTGTTTCATAAAAATCAACGGACAAAGCCGCCCAAAAACTTCGGCTGTATATAAAATAATTATACGGCATCCGCCGCCGCGTTTCAAGAAAAACAGTATCGCAAATGAACTTCGGCGCATAGAATATACAGAAAAATCTTTGGAGGTGCCAAATGAACAACAATCAAAACCGCTGCGGCTGCGGCGGACAGCCGACAGTTATGGACATCGACCGCGAGACGAAGGAGAACACAAATTTCCGAAAAGAGGCATGGACGGGCGAGCATCTGCAGATAACGCTGATGTGCATACCCACAAACTGCGACATCGGCGCGGAGATCCACGAGGACACAGATCAGCTCGTCTGCATCGTGCAGGGCTGCGCGACAATAAGCTTCGGCGCGACGAAATGTTCCATGTGCGACGGTCAGAGGGCAAACGGCGGCGACGCCTGCCTCATCCCCGCCGGAACCTGGCACAATATAACAAACAGCGGAAACATCCCGCTCAAGGTATACTCAGTATATGCCCCGCCGCACCACGCGGCAGGAACGGTCCAGCGCACCAAGTCCTGCGACTGCTGAAAACAAAATAGATACAGGCGCCGTGACTCTGGTGGATCACGGCGCCCGTATCGTTGAGGAAGTGGAGATAAAAAAGATAATATGGAAATTCCAAAACGCAGGTTGGGGGTTCTGCGTTTTGCGTGGATGGTGAAATCAGCGAGATATTATTCTGCTCACTCTCGCCCGGCAGTCGAAATCATCCGACCTCGACTGCCGAAAAGTCATAGTACAGATCCATCGGGTGATTATCGTCGAGCAGGAGAATGCTGTTATCCTCGAGCAGGAGGTTATCTCCCGCATACTTCATGATGAAGTCTATACCGTAGTTGACAGCCTGTTCTTCATTCTCGGCATAAATAAATCCGCTGACGGGGTTTACGGTGTCCTCGCAGGCGCCTATCTCCCTGCCGTCCTCTCCGATTTTCTTGCATCGGCATTCGAGCACATAGCGCGAGCCGACATCCGGAAGTCCGTCGTATTCTTTTAGCATTACTATCCGTCCCTTGAATTTATCTGCAGGTGCGTTTTGCCGCCGCCTGCCGTATGCCTCCGCGCTTCCGGCGGTCAGGCAGCAGACGGAAAACCCGCCCGCTTCCCGCCGTATAGGAGTATAGGAGGTAGTTGACTTCATTTATGTACTTCGCTTGAGTACGCCATAATTTTAACGCATCTAAAGCAAAAAGTGTTGATTTTTCAAAAAGTGATGTAAAAATGGGCAAAAACGATATATTTCGAACAGTTATTTTTCTATATAGAAAATATGTGACATATTTTGACAGATTGTCGCGTGCAACTATAGGCACATAAACGACATTTTGTTTGTACAGTGTAATAAGATAGTTTACAAAAAGTGTAAAAACATACTTTACAGTAAATATAAGTCCGCCGCGGCGTGAGGTTATATGAAAATATCCGCGCGGTCGGTTGAAATATTTTTTTATGCTCGGACACTGTTATTATAAATAAAGAAAGCAGGCAAGGTGTGTACCCTGCCCGCTTTCTTTTATATAGGAGTTATGTAGGAGATAGATTTCAAATTCATGCTCTTTTCAGAGGTCAACACTATTTTAGCGCATTTGCCGCCGAAAGTGTGAATTTTTGCAAAAGTGATGCGATTTTGGGCGAAAACGATGTTTTTCGTGAGTTTAATTTGCCGAGGTCGCAAAACTCAATTCAGGCGGTGACCGGCAAACAGTAAAAAATAATCGCTGATGACATTTTTTATTTTTCTGTTTGCTTTTTCGACAAAATGTGGTATAATATTTGCGGGAGCGTGATTCTTTTGATAGATATACTCGTTTGCGACGACAGCGCGGAAATAGTTGAACAAGTAAAAAAGCTGCTGTGCGCATGGGAAAAAGTGAACACTGTCAGCTTCAATATAGACTGCCGCCAATCAGGAAAATTTATTCTCGAAAACAAGCACAAATATGACATTGCTTTTATTGATATCGAGATGCCCGAAATGAGCGGACTCGAGCTAGCAGTTGAACTCAAGAAGCAGAATCCGGATGTACTCATCATCGTTCTGACCTCGTTCCAGCGATATCTCGACGACGCGATGCGCATCCATGTTTTCAGATATCTCTCGAAGCCCGTCGATGTCAACCGCTTCAACAAGAACCTCTTTGACGCCGTTCAGGAATACCGCACGCTGAGCAAGACGATAATTCTCGAGACTCACGACATAGTCAAGAAGATAAAGACAAAAGACATTCTCTATATTGAAAACAGGCGCTACGGCGCACTGCTCGTGACGAAAGACGCCGAATATGCGACGGGAATCAGGCTAAAGGACTGGATAGCAAAGACCGGTCAGCCGGACTGCTTTGTCTATTCCCACGCGAGCTACATAGTCAATCTGCAAAATGTCATCGACTTTTCAAAAGACAGCGTCACGCTCAGAAAGGGCGACGGCGAAACGGTCAGCGTATATATGTCCCAGCGCAAATACCCCGCCTTCAGAAAGGCATTCTTCAACTTTGCGGGAGGTATATGATGGACATAGTGTGTATTCTCATCGCCTGCGCGTTCGGGCAATTTGCCGCATACTGCTACTTTTCAAAGCGGTTTGAAACGAAATGTCCGATTGCCGCAGTTTGCGGATTTTTTGCGGCGGCGCTCGCCGTTCAATTCGCCGTAAGCTTCGCGGGGCTTGCCGCGCTCAACATAGCCCTGCTCTTTATCAGCAATCTCTGCGCCGCGCTCATAATATACCGAGCGGGCATAAAGCAGTCGCTGATCCATTGCTTACTGCTCGAAGTGCTCGCCGCGATGTCGGCGTTTATAATAATGTTCGGTCTGCCGAAAATCATCGGCCACGAGCCGCCCGGAAACGGAATGATATTGCTCGGAATTTCTTCGAGCGCGCTGTATTTTACATTTTCATATGCAGTGTCAAGGCACAGGGACGATATGATCGTCTATTCGGTGCTGGTGTCCCTGCTCTCGCTGGTCTGCGCCGCAATGATTGCAGGCTTCGCATTTTTCCCGGGGAGCAATCTGGTTTTAACGCTGATATCGGTCATTCTTCCGCTGGCGATATCCGCAGTCTGCATGGCACACAGAAAGTTAGTCTGCAAAGTCTCGAACTCCACCGAAACGCTTCTCGAAGAACAGCGGCAGAAGCTGAACGCGGAATACTATGCGGAGCTTGAGCATCAATACGACTTGCGCGACATTATTATCCACGACATAAAGGGGCATCTCCGCACGATAAAGCAGCTCTCGCAAAACGGAGAAAACGACCGTATAAACAGCTACATCGACTCGATATACAACAGCGGCGCGATGGGCGCGGTGAAGCAGTTCAGCAGCAACAGGCTCGCGAATGTCATAATCAGCAGATACGCCAATCTGTGCGCAAATTCGGAGATAAAATTCAACTGCGATGTGCGCAGCATTGATTTTTCTTTTCTTTCGGACAGCGACCTCACAATATTACTCGACAACATCCTCAACGGGGCGTTCAAATCCGCCGAAAAATCAGAAGAGCGCTTTATCGACATGAGCATCGGCAGCTTCAACGAGGCATATGTCGTGCTCAACGTCCGCCACAGCGTGGACGGCTCGCCGGACATAAAGAACAGCGAGAGAGCGGCGCGCATAAGCAAGATAATCCAAAAATACGGCGGACAGGCATCGTTCGACTGCGCGGACGAGAGAATATTCGCGGCGAAGATAATGTTCAAGTCGTCGGTTGTCAAAAAATAAGGCTGCTCGTATTCAACACTCGCATAAGTGCCTATAAAAAAGAACCCCGGTCGGTGCAAAATCAAATGCACTGACCGGGGTTTATTATAATTTTTATACTTTTTCAAGCTTGGCGTAGTTCGCCATTATCTTCTTTGTGCCGACTTTTTCGAAAGCTATTTCGAGCATGGTATCGTTCGCCATTTTCTGCATACTGAGTATCACGCCCGTGCCGTATGCTTTGTGCTTGACTGTCTCGCCGACCGAATAGCTCTGCGCTGCGGCGGCGGGCTTTTTCGCGCCCGCGCCGGAGAAGCCGGACGAAGCGGAGAAGCTGTAAGCGGGCTTCGACGGGATTGAATTCGACGCTCTTGCGGGTGACTGAGATGAAATCTTTGAAAATCCTCTCGACGAGCTTCCCTGCCCTGCGGAACGCGGCTGCGGGATGCCGTGGGTCTGATAAGACATTGGTCTTGCGCCCTTCTTGTCGAGCAGCTCCTCGGGTATCTCTTCGACGAATCTCGACGGGCGGTTGCGGTTCGTCATGCCGTAGAGCATTCGCGTTGATGCGCTGGAGATATAGAGCTTTTTCTTCGCGCGTGTTATCGCGACATAAGCGAGTCTGCGCTCCTCCTCGATATTCTCCGGCTCATAGAGTATCGTCTGCATTCCGGGGAATATTCCCTCCTCCATGCCGACTATAAACACATTCGGGAATTCGAGTCCCTTGGCGGAGTGTATCGTCATCATGACGACCGCCTGGGTCTGGGCGTTATAGTTATCTATATCCGTGAGCAGCGCGGTCTCCTGCAGGAAGCCGTTGAGGTCGCCCTCGGGGTTTTCCTCGCAGTAGCGGCGTATGTTGTTTCCAAGCTCCGCCAGGTTCGCCACGCGCTCCTGATATTTTTCGGGCTCGTTGGCGAGCGAGAGCGTATAGCCCGTCTCGTCGAGTATCACGCCGAGTAAATCGGCGAGGGGCATAATCTCCATTTTCTCGCGGAACGAGTCGATAAGCTTGCCGAACGCCATGAGCTTTGAAGCAGCGCGCGAAAGCTTTGCATACTGATCTGCCGAGCGTATGACCTCGAACGGCTCAACGCCGAGCCCGTTCGCTATTTCAAAAACAGCGTTGAGCGAAGTCTCGCCGATTCCGCGCTTGGGCTCGTTGATTATTCTTCTGAGCCTTATCTCATCCGCCGTGTTGTTGACAACATAGAGATACGCCATGGCGTCTTTTATCTCTTTGCGGTCATAGAATCTGTGGCCGCCTATCATTCTGTACGGTACGCCGCTCCTGATGAACGACTGCTCGATAAGGTTCGACTGCGCGTTCATTCTGTAGAGCACCGCGTGGTCGTTCCACTCCTCGC
>OJAW01002079.1_pt1 | contig 10477 bp, 5 predicted proteins | sample 1589151 | NCBI WGS metagenome assembly OJAW01 (sample SAMN03283290) | human gut metagenome | biome: human-associated habitat; material: feces | host: Homo sapiens | place: Peru | collected 2012 | reverse complement strand
GTGATTTAAAAGGAATATTTGGAATGGTACTTCAAGATACTTGGTTATTTAGTGGAACAATAATGGAAAATATCCGTTATGGAAAAATAGATGCAACAGATGAAGAAGTAAAACAAGCAGCAATTACCGCTAATATTAATCACTATATAATGACTCAACCAGATACTTATAATATGGTATTAAACGAAGAAACAAATAATATTTCTGGCGGACAAAAACAATTACTTACAATAGCAAGAGCAATACTTTCTAATCCAAAAGTATTAATATTAGATGAAGCAACATCTTCAGTAGATACAAGAACAGAAATATTAATTCAAGAAGCTATGGATAAATTAATGAAAGGTAGAACAAGTTTTATAATTGCTCATAGATTATCTACAATAAAAAATGCCGATTTAATTTTAGTAATGGATAATGGTGATATTGTAGAACAAGGAACACATGAAGAATTATTAAAGAAAAATGGTTTCTATGCTAATTTATATAATTCTCAATTTGATAAAGTAAGTTAACTCTATTTTATATAGAGTTTTCTTATTAATAATTTACATATTAAAGTATAAATGTTATAATTAACTAAACGAGGAGGAGTTATATGAAAGTTTCACAAATAGGATTAATATCCAAAAAAATTACAAATCTAGATAATCAGTTTCCTGTGCAAGATATGCTTATCCAAACAGGACAAATTGAACAATTTAGTAGTGGTATTTATGCATATGGACATATACCATATTTAGTAAAAAAGAATATAGTTACCATAATAAGTAATATATTAACTAAATATTCATGTTCTGAATTATCACTTCCATTATTACAACCAGAAATTATTTGGAAAGAATCAGGAAGATTAGAGAAATATGTTTCAGAAGATGTTATGTTTAGATGTCTAACAGAAAAAGGAAATTATTGTTTAGCTCCGACAGCAGAAGAAGCAATTGTAAAATATGCTAATAGTAGATTAGGTTCTTATAAACAATTACCGGTAACATATTTTCAAATTGGAGAAAAGTTTAGAAATGAAATAAGAACAAGAGGCTATTTACTTAGAGGAAAATCTTTTGAAATGATGGATGCCTATAGTTTTGGAAGAAATCAACAAGATTTAGATTTAGAATACAATAAAATGAAAGAAGCATATTTAGAAATATTTAAAACAGTAGGATTAAGTGTTCAACCAGTTGGAGCAGATAGTGGTGCTATTGGAGGAAATAAATCAGAAGAATTTATGTGTATTTCAGAAATAGGTGAAGATAATATTCTAGTAGATACAAATATTGGTAAAGCCTTTAATTCAGAATTATTAGAAAAAGAAAACTATCAAGATTATTTATTAGAAAATTATGGAATTAAAAAAACAGATTCACTACAAACAAAAAAAGCAGTAGAATTAGGACATATCTTTCAATTAGGAGATAAATATACCAAGAGTATGAATGCAACATTTATTTCAGAAAATGGCAAACCAACAAATTATATAATGGGTTGTTACGGAATTGGAGTAAGTAGAACATTAGCAATGATTTACGAAAATAGCATAATAAAAAATGAGAAAAATGAATTCACAGGTATATGCTTACCAATTAATATAGTGCCATATCTATTATATATTATTCCAAAACTTGATGATGAAGAAAAAACAACAATATCACAAGAAATGTATAATACCTTAATAAAAGAAAATGTTAATGTTTTATATGATGATAGAAAAGAATTATCAATTGGTGCTAAAATAAAAGATAGCAAAATATTAGGTATTCCTTATGTAGTAGTATTTGGAAATACAATAGAAAAAGGTTACGTAACAATAGAAAATAATAAAACTAATGAAAAAATAGATATGCCATTAGAACAATTTGTTAATAATTTTATAAAATTAGAAGAATTAAAAAATAATAACTATACATTAGAAAATATTATAAAAAATCAACAATAAGTATTTATTTATATAGGTACTTTTTTATTCATGTATGATTAATTTCATACCTTAAACGCATTGCATTTAATTAATTTTTGTGATAAAATATTAAGCTTGAAAGAGAAATATGCGAAATTAATTGAAAAAAGTATAAAAAATGGTAAAATATTTATTAAATTAGGAGGAAAATAATTATGAAAAAAGAAACAGGTTATCCAAGTATAGATAAAACTCATTTGAAAGGAACTAAATTTTTTGAGAGACATCCAATTATTCCTTCAATGACATTTTCACAAATATTAGATTTAATGTTTATGTTACAAGGAAACCATAATATAGTTGATTGTTTAGATTTAAGAGTAGATGCTAAAGAATTTGAAAAAGATAGTTTAATTATAGCAAAATCTTTGTTAGAGTTAGGAATTAAACCTAATGATATTGTTGCAGTTTCTATGCCAAATTATTATCAAGCAATACCAGTATTTAAGGCTTGTAATATGTTAGGTGCAGTTGTTACATATTTAAATCCTTTGGCTTCTGTTGAGGAAACTAAAAATTATTTAAACTTGTATGAAACACCAATATTTATAAATACTGATACTATGAGTATGTATAATGATGAAATAAAAAGAGACACAAAAGTTAGAAATATAATAACAATGAAAGAAAAATTAAGAAATAGTAGAGATTTGAACCAAGATAATGGATATGCTATTGGTAATAATGATAGCGTTGATTTTCATGAATTAGAAAGAATTGCTGAATATCAAAAAAGTATACCTATGAAAAATTTTGGTGGAAAACAGGATGCACTTATTTTATATACAAGTAGTTCGACTGGAAAGTCAAAAAGCTTATTATTTACAAACGAAAATTTAATAGCATCATGTATATATTTAAAAAATTCAACTCATGTTCCAAAAGTAACACCAGAAGATTCAAGATGGATGAATGTTGTACCATTTATGTATCCATATGGATTTGGTGCATCAGTATTACAAACTTTTTTAAGTGGCAGAGAAGTAATTCTTACTCCAAATTTAAGTCCTTCGAATATTGCTTATTATTATAGCAAAAATCCTAACTTAGTATTTGGTAGTCCTGCTCACTTAGAACTTACAAAAAGAAATTTACCAAAAGATCAAAAAATTCCAGGACTTAAAATTTATTTATCTGGCGGTGACTATTTATCTGTAAATCAGTCACATGCAGCAATCGAGTTCTTTAAAGAACATGGTGCAAATGCTACAATAAGTAATTCATCAGGAACAGGAGAAACATTAGGATGTAGTACAAATGCTATGAATATTCCTTATCGACCTGAAACTGTTGGACAACTAGTTGTAGGACCAGATTATTTAATTGTAAATCCAGATACAATGGAGGAAGTTAAATATGGAGAAACTGGTGTATTATGTACTTCTGGTAAACATGTATTCAAAGGTTATTATAAAGAGCCTGAAATGACTGATTCAATAATGTTTGAACACAATGGTAAAAAATATTATAAGACTGGTAACATAGGGTATTTGGATAAAGATAGATATTTTACTTTAATAGGTAGAGCATCAAGATTCTTTATTATAAACACTTTGAACAAGGTATATTGTGAACTTGTACAATTAGTAGTTTCAAATATTGATGTTGTTGATAGTTGTGCAATAGTCCCTAAACCTAATGAAGAAAGTTTATACAAATGTAAAGCATATGTTGTTCTTAAAGAGGGAGTCATGCCTACTAAAGAAGTAGAAGATTATATAATAAGTAAATGTTATGAAACATTTTATGATATAACAACACAAGAAAGTATAACCTTAAAAGACTATGAAATACCTGAAAGTGTTAGTTTCTTGGATAAGTTACCACGAACAGCTTCAGCTGAAAAAATTAATTATGAATTATTAAAAAATATGGCTGAAGAAGAATATAAAACTGAGCAAAAAAATAAAATAAAAACAATTGAAAAAAAACAGCAAAGATGATAAAATATTTATAGATAGGGGAGAAGTATTATGAAAGAATTAACAGGTTATCCACATATAGATAAACCATGGATGAAGTATTACGACGAAAGTATAGTTGATAATAAAGATCCAGAAATGAATTTAACTAATTATTTAAAAATGAAGGTAAAAGGAAATGAATCGTTATTAGCGCATTCTTATTATAAAGATAAATTCACTTATGATGAACTATTTGATAAAGTTGATGTTGCCTCAAAAGTACTAAGTGATATTGGAGTAAAAAAAGGCGATATTGTTATGAATTTATTACCTAATATACCAGAATCAGGACAAATATGGCTTGGCTGTGCTCAAATTGGTGCAATTGCAGATTTTATTGATCCAAGACCTGATAGTATGGATATTATGGCAAATGCTAATAAAGTTTTAGAAATTATTAAATACGAGCAAGCAAAATATATTGTAGCATTAGATAAATGTTATCTTTGGATGCTTAAACCAATAGAAAAAGAATTAAAAGAGTTAGGAATTGAAAATATTATAGTAATATCTGCATCTGATTCAATGAGTATATCAAGTAAAATTGATTATTTAAAAGATGTTAGAAACTATACAATTTTAAAAAATCTTAGAAATTCTAAGTCTGGTGCAAAATTATCAAAGATAAGCAGTGTATTGTTTAATAAAATTACTGAAATGAATAAAGATAATAAATTACTAGATGATGCAATTAAAAATTCAGTATTAAATGTATATAAGTATAGTGATTTAGTAAGAAATTCTAAATATTCAAATTTTGTACAAAATGATGATGTAAATTCTGTAAACTACATTGGACATACATCAGGAACTAGTGGTTCTAGACCAAAACCAATTACTGCTACTAATAAAAATGGTATTTCGACATTAGAACAATTAATAAAAGGAAATGTAGCATTCAATAAAGGTGACAATGCTTTACATGTTTTACCATATTTTGCACCTTTTGGAGCATTTGATAATTATCTATTAAATATTGTTAGTTTAGCTAATAATATTGATGTTCCTGAATTTGAAATTAATGAATTTGGTTATTTAATAAAAAAATATCAACCTAACATTATAATGGGTACACCAGCTTGGTTAGCAGCTTTACCAAGTTATGATATGCTAAAAGGACTTGATCTATCATTTATTCACACAATAATTTATGGTGGTGACTCTATGACTCCACAAGATGAGGAAAAAGTAAATAAATGGTTAAAAAATCAAGGAAGTAATGCAGAAGTTGAAAAAGGCCATGGCATGAGTGAGTTTTTAGGGTGTGGTTCTTATGCACAAGATGAATACAATAAATTAGGATCAATTGGAATACCTTTACCTAATACAATTTATTCAATCGTTGACCCAAGTATTGATGATAAATTAGTACCATTAAAATTTGAAGAAGGTCAAGAAAGATTAAAGGGCGAACTTATCGTATCATCAGATGCTGTTACCAATGGTACACTACATGGAGATATCATTGTACCAAGATATGAAATGGATGGAAAAAGTTATATTAGAACAAGAGATTTAGTTGAAATGGATAGAAATGGTGTATTCTATCATGAGGCAAGAAAAGATAGATCGTTTACTAGATTTGATGGCTATAAAATTAAACCATTTGAAATAGAAAGTATAATTGAACAAAATAAAAATGTAAAATATGCAAAATTAACTGAATATTATGATGATAGACAAAGAGGAATTATGCCAATATGTCATATTGTTTTAAATGATAATAACATAAGCGAAGAAGAAAAAGTTGAAGTTGTTAGAGATATTGTATATAATCAAATAATTGCAAATCCTACAATGAGTTCTAGGCAAATACCTTCAAAGTTTAAAATAAGAGAAAATATGCCTGTTACTAAAAATGGTAAGGTTGACTTTAATAGTTTAAAAAATGAAGGACTTGATGGTAATGAAATTAATGTTGATGTTAGTGAAACTAATTTAACTGTTGACCACATAGATATTTATAAAGATAAAAAGAACATAAAGGTAAAAAGAAAATAATAGGAGTGTGATACTATGCAAAATACTCAAGGATTTTTATTAATTAATATATACGCTTTTTTGGTAATATTTGCTACAAGTATAATATTTTTTTCAAAAGAAAGAATGAAACAAGTTGAAGATGAGTTGTATAAAAAATTTTTGATTGCAAATATGATGATATCAATTACTGGACTTTTATTAGGATATATAGTTAGTTCTTCAATAAAATTTAATGAACTTATTATATCATTGTTCAATAAGGGCTATTTGTTAAGCTTAACTTTTTGGATATATATATTAACATTTTATATTGTTTATGTTTCAAAAGAAGATAGAATTAAGTTGAAAAAACTAAAAATTATATTTCATATAACATCCTTGCTTAGTGCACTTCTAATTGTACTTTTACCAATTAGTGTAGTTATTAATTCTGATGGTAGTGCTATTGCTTCTGGATTATCAGTAATGTTTACATATGCAATGTTTGGAGTTGAATTTTTAGTACAAATACTTTGTGTGTTTTCTAATTATAAAAATCTTAAAAACAAAAAATATATTCCACTTTATTTATTAATAGTTTTAGGTACTATAATTTTAATCGTATTAATTGCAAATCCTGCTTTGAACTATATTATAAATCCAGCATTTATATTTATAGCATTTGTAATGTACTTTACCATTGAAAATCCAGACGCAAAAATGATTGATGAAGTTCATAAAGCAAAAGTAATAAGTGATAATGCTAATGAAGAAAAGACTATGTTTTTATATAATATAACTAATGAAATAAGAGGTATTACTAAAGATATAAATTATGAAGCAGATAATATATTAAATGAAACTGATAATAAGAAAGTAGATTTAAATATAGTTAATGAGTCTGCTAGAGAAATAAAAGGTAGTACTGCTAAATTTACTACAATGACTAATGAAATATTAGATATATCTCAAGTTGATGCTTCAAATATTAAGATATATAATGAAAAATATAGTATTAAATTAATATTAAAAGAATTAATTACTAAATATAAAGAAATATGTAAGAAATCAGGAATAGAGTTTAGAACAAGTATTGTGAGTGATATACCTGAAGTTTTATATGGGGACTCTGTAGGACTTAAAAATGTTATGATATCACTCTTAGATAATAGTGTTAAATATACTAAGAAAGGTTATATTGAATTAAATGTTAATGTAATAAAAAAACAAGATATAGCTAGATTATTAATAACAATTGAAGACTCTGGAATAGGAATAAAATCTAGTGAAATAGATAAGATATTTAATAAAAATAAAGAAGAATTAAAAAGAAATAATTTAAAGAATAATTTATTTACTGCTAGAAAGATAATAACATTAATGGGAGGAACTTTAATAGCGTCTTCTACATATGGAAAAGGTACTACAATGAAGATAGTATTAGATCAAAAGATTGAAGTAATAGATAATAAGTATGATAAAGTATATGATAAAAAGAAAATACTTTTAATCGAAGACTCAGATACTACATATAAATTAATTACTAAGATGTTAAAAAATACTAATATTATAATAGATAGAGTAGTACTAGGTAGTGAAGGATTAGATAAGATAAGAAATAAAGAAAAATATGATTTAATATTAGTCGAAGAAGAATTAAAACCATTAAATGGATATGATATAATTAAGAAATTAAAATTAATTAAAAATTTTAATACAAAAGTAATATTACTAACTAAGAATCCTAATATAGAGTATAGTTATTTATACAAAGATGAAGGATTTAGTGATTATTTAATTAAACCAATAAATAGATCATTATTATTAAATATAATTAATAAGTACTTGTAAAATAGTACTTATTTTTTAATAATTTAAATATATTTGCATTTTATTAATATTTATGATAAAATAATAAACCTGAAAGAGAAATATGCATAATTAATTGAAAAAAGCATATAAAAATGATAAAATATTTCAATGGAAGGGGAGAAGTATTATGAAAGAATTAACAGGTTATCCATCAATTGATAATATTCATAATAGGGAATATAGTTTTTCAAGTAAGCATCCATTTATTCCTAATATGAGTATATATAATGCAATAAATTATTTAAGTTCTTTTTATAGAAAAGAAGAAGCAATAGACTGTTTAGATTTAACAGTAAGTTATGAACAAATGCTAAATGATGCAGTAACATTATCTAAAACTTTTAAGGAATTGGGAATAAAAAAAGGTGATATTATATCGGTATCAATACCTAATTATTATCAAGGTGTTATTACATATCTTGCTGCAAATAGAATAGGAGCAGTCACAACTTTTATTAATTCTATGTCTTCAATCGAGGAAGTGCTTGGATACTTAAATGAATTTGAATCAACATTATTTATCAATTATGATAAAGATAGTGAATATAATAAAAAAATTAAATGTCAAAGTAAGGTAAAAAATATAATTACTTTAAATAAAAACGAAATAAATAATAAAAATTATAATAAAATTATTACAAATAATAATGGATATAATGATGATTTAACTTTTAATGATATTGGTAGTATTGCAAAATATTATAAAAATCCAATATATACAATGTATGGAGGAAAAGAAAATTCACTTATTTTGTTTACAAGTGGTTCAACAGGTAATCCTAAAAGTGTTGTTTTAACAAATGAAAATATTTTAGCATCAGGTATTTATATGAAAAACACAGGAAAAATTAAATCAAAAGTAGGAGAAAGGTGCCTTGTATGTGTACCATTTACATATCCTTATGGCTTTGCTACTTCAACAGTTATGAGTTTAATATGTGGTAGAGTAGCAATACTTGCTCCAGATTTAAGTAAAGATAATATTCGTTATTATTTATCAAAGCAACCTAACTATGTATTTGGTAGTCCTGCATTATTGGAATTAATAAAAAGAAATATACAGGAAAATGATGATTTATCTAGTATACATACTTTTGTATCTGGTGGTGACTTTTTAAGTTCTACTCAAAATGAGGAAGGAGTAAATTTCTTTAAAAAACATAATGCAGATACATTAATTTGCAATGGTTCAGGTAATGCAGAAACAGTTGGAACAAATACTATGGCAGTTGGTTCAGTTAATAGACCAGATACAGTAGGTAGAGTACTAGTAGGTACAAAGGCCATTGTAGTCAATCCGAATACTATGGAAGAGTTAAAATATAATGAAGAAGGTATGCTTTGTATATCTGGTAAACATGTATTCAAAGGTTATTATAAAGATGAAGAAAAAACTAATGAAACTAAATTTTTATATAAAAATATTGAATATTATAAAACAGGAAATATTGGTACATTAGATCAAGATGGATATTTTACATTGACAGGAAGAAGTTCTAGATATTATATAAGATCTGATTTAAATAAAGTATATTTAGAACATATACAAAATGTTGTATCTTTAATTGATGTTGTTGAGTCATGTTGTGTAGTTCAAAAACCAGATAAAGATTTATTGTTTACTAATGTTGCTTATGTTGTATTAAAAGATGGAATTATGCCAACAAAAGAAATATCAGATTACATAATAGATAAATGTTCTAAACCAATAGTTAATCCAATTACAAAAGATGTAATTCAATTAAAACCTTTTGAAATACCAGAAACTGTAGAATTTTTAGAAGAATTACCTAGAACAAAAGCAGATAAAGTTGATTATAGGCTTTTAGAAGAGTTGGCAAAGAAAGATATTAAGGTTAAAAAGAAAGAACTTAAATAGTTTTTTCTTTTTCTATTGTAATTTTATTTATTTTTTTGTATACTTATTATAGATAGGAAGTTGATATAATGTATACAGGAGTATTTTTCTTAATGGAAGCAATTGCGTATTCAATATTATTAGTAATAATTTATTTTAAAAAGAAAATATTTAAAAGTAAAGAAAATAAAGTTTATTCTTTATTAGTAATAATATCATTTATTGAATTAATATTAGAATTAATATTAGACTATGTTGGCCCTTTATATCAAAAAATACCTACAATAAGTTTTTTTGTAGCAAGATTGTATTGTGCATTTATAGAATTATGGTTAACACTTTTAATTTGTTATGTAATATATGTTTTAATTAATATTAATAAGAAAGATAAATATTTTATAATAGCTAAATATTTGTTTATAACTTTAGGTATTATATTTGCTACTCTTAATTTTATGCTACCATTAAATTTTATGTATGATGGAAATATTGCATATACATATGGTCCTAGTGTAAATATTATATATATTTCAGCAGGCTTATATTCAATAGTAGGAATAATATCTTTATTAACAAATTCTAAGAATATTAAAGATAAAAGATTTTATCCTATATTATTATTTCTAATTTTAGGAGGTATAGGTTCATTAATTCAATATAAAAATCCAGGACTTTTATTAGCGGTACCAATTCATTCGTTTATAACATTTTTAATGTATTTTACTATTGAAAATCCTGATACAAAAATGCTCGAAGAAGTTCATAAAGCAAAAGTAATAAGTGATAATGCTAATGAAGAAAAAACTATGTTTTTATATAATATAACTAATGAAATAAGAGGTATTACTAAAGATATAAATT
>OJAW01002072.1_pt1 | contig 10514 bp, 6 predicted proteins | sample 1589151 | NCBI WGS metagenome assembly OJAW01 (sample SAMN03283290) | human gut metagenome | biome: human-associated habitat; material: feces | host: Homo sapiens | place: Peru | collected 2012 | reverse complement strand
GGCTCACGATTTAGTAACTGAACTACTTCAATATTCCTCACTCGCTTGCTTTATGCCGATTTGGCAACTTTGTGCAAATCTACTCATTCCCAACTGTTTACGTTCCAACCTCTCTTATTCTCCTTTGGCTGCGTCAGAGCTTTATGTTAAAAAAACTAACTCATAGAGTTAACATCCAAAAGTCATAGAGTTACGGGGAGAAAAGCATAGAAAAAAATAACACGGACAAATTGAATTTGTCCGTGTTTTAAAAAATAGCTATAATCTGCTCTTTTCTGCATTACCAGCACCTGTACCCTTATACTTACTCTTGGTGGCATTGAAGTTATAAGTTACATTGACCAAGAACATGCGGGTATTATCTATACCGGTTCTGGTGAAGTGCGCATACGAATTATTATATTTCCAATTCTCGTTCTGACCATGAAGCAAATCCTCTGCTTCCAGTCTCACAACCAGTCGGTTATTCAGGAACGACTTGGAAATAGACGCATCCAGGGAATTCCATGCATAGTTGACACCCAATTCGCTATAATTACGCGACTGGTAAGCGTATTCCAATCTAGCCTTCCAATGATGTGGCAATACCCAGGTATTCTCCAAATCCAGATAGAGAGAAGGACGGTTGGCATTATAGTCGCTGACGTATTTGCTGGCATCAAAGAACTGATTGACCAGACCTACCGTATAGTCAAGATGCCATAAGCCTATCACCGGAGTAGCCTCAAGATAGAACTTGAGGTTCTGAATCTTATCTACATTCTCGTAATATGACAGGGCTATATCCTTATTGCCCTGGAATGGCTTCATCATATATACCGAGGCATTCTTGTTGTAAATATATTCAGCAGAGAAACTCAACCAGGAATATTGCGCATCCCATTCCAGATGATAGGCATCCTTTGGTCGCAAGTTCGGATTACCGCTTTCATAGGAATGACGACTCGTATATCGGGTATAACCGGAAAGACGGAAGTAACTTGGTCGATAGGTCTTCGCCGTGAAACTCAATGAAGAATGCCACTTGCCCTTGTCATATCCCAAGGATACATTAGGAAATACATTATCATACTTTCTGCTCATATCCGGATTGAGCACTCCCTCGGCATAATAGTCTGATTTTACATGCTCATATCTCACACCGGCATTCAGAGAATAATCTCCCAACGACCATGCAGCCTCAGCAAAAGCGGCTATGTTCTGTTCCTTGATTCTGGAATCATTGGATGCAGCCACACCACCCTCATTCTTGTTGTTGGTATGACTATCAGAATTTGTGTATTCCGAACCAAAGTCTATGTTCAACTGGTCGGTCAAAGGATAAGAAACAACCAATTTACCAGCAAGCAACTTTCCTTTGGTATGACTATCTGAACATACAATCTGGTCGCCCAACTCAGAACTGGTTTCTGTGGCTTTCTGTATCTGGTCTTTCGTCCTCCACAACGCTGATGCATTCAGGTCTATACTCCACTTGCCTATCTTACCATCATAATAAAAGTCTGCCTGATGAATAGGAGTCTGCTTGGAATCTGACTCATCGTTGAGATAATTCACATCTCCCTGGTGAACTCCATCCTGAAAGATGGAATAGTTCTGCCTAACAGTAAAATACTTAGTATTGCCAGAACCAAACTTATACTTCAGACCGATGGTATGATTTTCATTGAATTCATAATTGAAACCCAGATTGGCATCAGGTCCATAATTTCTAGCATCTATGCGCCCTGCAGATTTTTGATATATCTGATGCTGATTTCCATTGATATATTCATCCAATCCCAACTTATCATAAGAATAGTAATCTGACCACATCAGTCCACCGAACACATCCAGTCCACCCACACGGTAATTGAGATTAGCCTGCTCTTGCCAGGCATTCTTCATGGCAAAACCATATTTTGCCTGGAAATTACCACTCCATCCATAACCTTGCTTCTTGACCGTGGTTATACGAATCACCGAATTGACCTGGGCATCATACTGCGCACCAGGAGTCGTGATAACCGTCACGTTCTTCACATCCTTTGAAGATATGGTTTGCAATTCATTTTTATCGGTCAGCTTTCTGCCATTGACATAAATCTCCGGTGTGCCTTTTCCAAACACCGAACAGTTTCCATCCTTATCTACACGCACTCTTGGAACCTGCTTCAACAAGTCGGCAACCATACCCGCATCACTCAGTATCGTACCCTGCACCTGGGTTTGGAATCCCTCGCGAGTCAGTTTTGTCTTGGGGCGAACCGCCTTTACTATCACCTTCTGCAGGTTCAACGTAGCCTCCTTCAGGGTAATTGAACCTATCTTACCTGTATTATAAGTATCAACAGCGGTATGATAGCCCACGCAACTAACTCTTACTATCGCCTTTCTGGCTCCGCAGGGAATCACGAACTGGCCGTTTTCATTCGTCACACCGCCATTTATCAATGAAGAATCACGAACATTCAGCAGGGCAACATTGGCGAAATCTACAGGGCGATGATGCGCATCCACAATGCGACCTATCATCTTGGTGGGAGTCTTCTGCGTACACTCCACAAAGATGTTTTCGCCATCTATCGTCATCTTCATCGGATAGAAACCCATAATCTGGCGGATGGCATCCGGAGCGGTTCGCTTCACGATACTTGTGGTTACCGTGAAATCTTCCAGTTCATCATACATAAAATTGATACGATAATCCTTGGTACTCTTGGCAAGGATGGTGAGCGCTTCTGACATAGAAGTGTTGCGGAAGCTGCGGGTGATGCGTTGAGCATAGATGGTCTGAAGAGAAAGGCTCATCAAACCTGCCAACAGCATAATATATCTTAATCTTTTCATCTTATTCCACGATTAAAGTTTGACCTTCATGACGAATATTCACTTTCTCGAAATGATTCATCAGTTCGATGATATCATCCAGACTCATGTTCTTCTCCAGTTGCAGGAAGAGACGGATGTGGCGAGCCGACTCGTTCTGATAAGTTACCTGGAGATGGAAATGCCCAGCAATAGGAGCCAGGATATTCTGAAGCTCAGCGTTTTCGTAAACCAATGGGAACTGGGCAAGACTTGCAGAATCTGTCTTTTCTTCTATGTTGGATTTCTGAGGAGCAGAAACCTGCTGGATAGAATTCTTATGGGATGCCACGAGCTCGGTATTGTTCTTATCAGATGGCTGATGAGAACGGGTTACCAGATGAATGGCAGCAAAGGTGATGCCGGAGACGACAAGGACGGCTGCAACGGCAGCCACCTTTCTCATCGGACTCCAGAGAGGAAACTGCTTGGCGGTTTGCTGGGGTTCTGCATTCTGCTTCGTCTCATCTTTCTGCTGCTTTTCTTTCAGCTTCATCTCATATTTCAGCTTCTCCCATTCTGCATCAATCGAAGGCATCTTCATCTTTTCCTTCGACTTGGCGAAATCCAGAGACTGTCGGGTCTCTACCAACTGCTGATAGAGTTCGTTCACTTCCTCATCGCCCAGAAGTTCATCCTTTTGGGTTTCGGAATACTTTTCGGGATGCTCCAGGAGATCGAGGAGCAAATCCCATTTCTGAGAATCCATCTTCTGAGGATCTATGTCAGATAATTCATGTTTCATTTTCTTTTCCTTTCTTCATTTTAGAGTTATTGTATAAGCGGATTGCAAATCCGCAAAATAAAGAGGTCGAACCTTTTTTAACGACGGATTGCAAATCCGTCGGAACGCCTGGCGGAGGACTTTCTTACGGCAAAGACTATCTTGTCTGAACGCCTGGCGGATTATTTTCCTTTCAACTTTTCTCTGAGCGTTCGCAAACCTTTCACGATATGCTTGTTCACTGCCGAGACGCTGATGCCCAGCTCCTCCGCCGTATCCTTATACGACATTCCTTCCCGATAGCACAATCGGATGACGGAAGCAGTCTGGTCGGTCAGGTCATGGTCGATGCAATCTACGGCAGCCTGCCATCGCTCTTCCAGACGAGAAGGTTCTTCCTCCGTCAATTTCTCTTCCGAGAGAGGGAGAAGCCGTTTCAGTCTTTCATCTCTCTTCTTTCTGGCTATAAGATTGATGCAGGCATTCTTCACGCTCCGCATCAGGTAAGCCCGGTCTGGAACCAGCTGTTTATCCCACAATCTGGAGAACACGTCGCTCACCACATCCCTCGCCTCCTCATTATCATGGAGCAAGGCAAAGGCGAAGCGATACATCTGCTCGTAATGGTCGTGGAACAGCCGTTCCATCCGCTGTTCATTTTCTTCTGTCATCACGTCATTTTCTTCTTGTTTCTACTCTTATATACAAGCTTTCCGGAAATCAATTACCCCTAAAATGAAGAAATTTTCTACTTTCTTTTGAAAAACCGATGCAAAGGTAATAAAAAACATCGGTCAAGCAAAGAGCAAACCAACATTGTTTTGCCTTCGCTTGACCGATTGTCATATATTCATTGTTGTATTGAGAGAGAAATCTATTTAATCGGCTCTGCATGGATACAATAGTAACTCTTCAAGGGATTTTCCTTATTCTTTTTCAAGATTAAAGCAACTAAACATCCCACATAATAAGAGTTCCATTGCACAGGCGTATAGCCCTTCCAATACATCACAAGGTCTGCATCGGATGGCAAAGCCTTGAAACGATTGCAGTACTTCTCTCTGTTCGAATCATCTACCACAACACCCTTGCCATACTGACCATAATACATATCCATCAGCTCAACCAACATCCTCTTTTGCTCAGACAACACAGCCTCATGCTTCTTCATGCTTTCCGGATCCTCAGAATCCAACAGCACCCCTGATACAATGTATTCCAATTCAGAATATGGCTTTTCTGGAAAATCAGGAGAATAACGAGGAGAGACTATCCGGAACCGCTTGCTCCGATCGAAGATGCAATACAAATCATAGTCTTCATTAGATGGATTCAGCAAGTCAGAAGAACCGAAATCGTAACCCATGAAACCAGTATTATAGATATTGAGATAGATGCCGGAAGAATAAACCACACGTCCACCCTTATAGCCATCAGCAACAATCAATGTTCTATCTTCCTCCGTCATAGAAGTATTACGGCTGATCTGAAAAAGATAAGTGCTAAGGTTGATTGACACAGCATAACAATTGTTCTCATTTCTGAGACTCACTACCCTATCTGGCATTCCCTTACAAGACCATACAATGGAATCATAATAATGATAATAAGGGTTAGCTGATGAGTTATTGTTCTGATAATCTGTCAAATCAAAACTCAACAGTCTGAATGACTGAAATTTACTATATCCATCAAATCCATGGGAATCCTTAGAATTGGCATATACACACCGAATATAATAACGGCAATCATCCGGTACTTTTCCATTTTCATTTGGTTTGTCATCTTTATCACTCTTGTCAAAAGTATAAGTATTCTGCACATTAATCAGTTCTAATAAAGATAAACGCTGATATACCACCAAGCCATAAACAGCTTTTTCCTGATTGTCAGCTACTGTCACCGAACCAATCTTCTCCATCACATACAGGTAAGCTTCATCTTCATGAAACTTCACATCCAGAATTTGCATATAATCATCAACCTTACCTGCCTTATTTGTTTTGATGACAATACCCGTCGCATCATCATACGACCAATCCTGCTTCTTGAAACAGAATGTACGTGTATCTTCATCACGATAATAAGTCATCAACTGATTCTCTGATAAGAATTCATAGACCTTCGGACTATAATCCTTGATACCTTCACGATAATCAGTTTTCGCAAGTTTACCGTTTTCCTTCATCTGATAGATGCCGACAGGTTGCCAGCCATAACTTACAAGCCACGAATTCAGAACATTCCTATCTATATCACAGACTGGAGCCTTTCCGTCTAAGATGCAATACCCATCCTGATTTAAAACAAATGACTGGTTGAACAGTTCCTTGTCATTCCAAGGAAGGCTGTCCAACTTATCATCATCACTACTACAGCCAGTTAGCATACAGATGCCAACCACCATGAATATCATCCATAAACAACGCTTCATATACTTTCTGTTATTTTATAATCTGTTCTTTTCTGTATTACCGGCACCCGTACCCTTGTACTTGCTTCTACTAACATTAAACTTATAGCTGAATGAGCACATGAACATTCGGGTATCCGTATATTTTCTGGTATAGATATCGCTGGTACCATATACAAATCTTGTAGAATTGCGCATCGTTGCAAAGAGGTCATTGCCCGCCAAAATGACATTCAGGCGGTCGTGAAGAAAACTTCTACGCAAAGAGACGTCCACTCCTCCTTGTGCCATATAAAGCGGAAGCGCAGAATGGCCCTGCGTGTTCCAACTCATATCAAGATTAAGCGTCCAACCACATGGTAGCGAAAAGGCATTATTGAAAGAACCCATGAATATCGGTTTGCGATACGCCTTGTCACCAATCGTCAGGAACTGCTTTCTAATACCTGCATCCAACGTTGGATGCCACCATCCTATCGTCGGCGATGCCGTCAGTCCCACATAACATACCTGAGTATGATTCAAATTACGATAGGTGTACATACTGATTAACTCATTGTCATGATATCGTTCTATCACCTGATAGCAAGGATCAACAAGATAACGCCAGTTGGCAAAAAACTGGAACCATTTATATCCCAGATTAATCCCTATGCCATGTTCGAAGGTTGGCTTGAGCAATGGATTTCCACCCTGATAATAATAGCGACTATTATATTGCACGTTACTACTTAACTGACTATAGGAAGGACGACTTACCGTCACCTTATAGACCATATTCATTTTCACATTCCCGATAGGAAAGGTTAAGGACACATTCGGAAAGAAATGGTCGTACTTACGACTCTGGTCGGGTACGAAATAATCCTTATTCTCTTCTCTCCAATAATCACCACCAGTATTATAGTAATTGGAAGAAACATGTTCGTATCTGAGGCCAGCATTCAGTTCTACCTTGTTCAGTCTCAATCCATAAGAAACAAAGGCTGCAAGATTACTTTCCTTCACCTGGTCGTCCGTCTTGCCTGGCAAGTCAGTTCCCTGTTCATCTATAGTATAAAGATTGGCACGGCAACTTTCGGTAAACTCATTACCAATCTTCAGGGTACCTTTCCATACCGGAAAGCTCAGTACCAGCTTAGATGCATGCATCCAACTATCAGCCGTGAAATCAGATTCTATCGTACGAGAATCTCCGCCCTCAATTCCTGTTTCTTCAGAATATTGAGTCTGTCCTGTTTTACGAAGATATATTTCCCCATTCCATTCTATGCTCACCTTTCCTATCTGACCGGCATAATAAGCCGTAATATCCTGCGTAGGTCGGCTTTTGAAACGACAATACATATCATTTGTATAGCTTTCTGTCTTGGAGCCATTCTTCCAGACATCCATCAGCGAATTCCATCCACCCCGACTATAAGGATTGATGTTCACCTCGTAAGTGGCACCCACGGAATGCCTATCATTGAAAACATAATTAAAGCCAAGACTTCCACTGGTATAGTAACTCTTGTTTTTGATAATCAAGTCTTCGTTGATATTCATGAGCGTCTTGCCGTAGAGTCTGTTATCATTATGCTGATCCTGATAGCCCTGAGACAAACCGCCATACAAATTGGAGAAGATATCCAATCCCCGATAGCGATAATTCAAATCGAGTACTTCACGATGATTGTCATGATGATTGCGCTGATAGACTTGCCGATAAGTCAATCCCAGTCCTTCTCCCTTCTTTCTTGTCGTCTTGATTCTGATGACTGCCTGATAGGTTGCATCGTATTCTGCACCCGGCTCGGTTATCACCTCTACATGTTTGATGTCAGAAGAACTCAATCTATCAAGATCAACGGTTCCCTTGATTTTCTTGTTATCGATATAAATCAAAGGTTTACCTTTGCCCAAGACTTCTATATCACCGTTCTTCTGCATCACTCTCGGAAGATGTTTCAATACATCTTCTGCCGAGCCCATTTTCTCCAAGGAGGTTCCTTCTACCTGAGCCACCAATCCTTCAGAAGTCATTCTGAAAGGCTGTCGATGTCCTTTCACTACAATTTTCTGCAGGTTCATTGTTGCCTCTTTCAGAGTTATTGTCCCTATCTTACCTATATTATATGTATTGCTTGTAGTAATATAGCCCACGCAACTTACTCTTACTATCGCCTTTCTGGCTCCGCAGGGAATCACGAACTGGCCGTTTTCATTCGTCACACCGCCATTTATCAATGAAGAATCACGAACATTCAGCAGGGCAACATTGGCGAAATCTACAGGGCGATGATGCGCATCCACAATGCGACCTATCATCTTGGTGGGAGTCTTCTGCGTACACTCCACAAAGATGTTTTCGCCATCTATCGTCATCTTCATCGGATAGAAACCCATAATCTGGCGGATGGCATCCGGAGCGGTTCGCTTCACGATACTTGTGGTTACCGTGAAATCTTCCAGTTCATCATACATAAAATTGATACGATAATCCTTGGTACTCTTGGCAAGGATGGTGAGCGCTTCTGACATAGAAGTGTTGCGGAAGCTGCGGGTGATGCGTTGAGCATAGATGGTCTGAAGAGAAAGGCTCATCAAACCTGCCAACAGCATAATATATCTTAATCTTTTCATCTTATTCCACGATTAAAGTTTGACCTTCATGACGAATATTCACTTTCTCGAAATGATTCATCAGTTCGATGATATCATCCAGACTCATGTTCTTCTCCAGTTGCAGGAAGAGACGGATGTGGCGAGCCGACTCGTTCTGATAAGTTACCTGGAGATGGAAATGCCCAGCAATAGGAGCCAGGATATTCTGAAGCTCAGCGTTTTCGTAAACCAATGGGAACTGGGCAAGACTTGCAGAATCTGTCTTTTCTTCTATGTTGGATTTCTGAGGAGCAGAAACCTGCTGGATAGAATTCTTATGGGATGCCACGAGCTCGGTATTGTTCTTATCAGATGGCTGATGAGAACGGGTTACCAGATGAATGGCAGCAAAGGTGATGCCGGAGACGACAAGGACGGCTGCAACGGCAGCCACCTTTCTCATCGGACTCCAGAGAGGAAACTGCTTGGCGGTTTGCTGGGGTTCTGCATTCTGCTTCGTCTCATCTTTCTGCTGCTTTTCTTTCAGCTTCATCTCATATTTCAGCTTCTCCCATTCTGCATCAATCGAAGGCATCTTCATCTTTTCCTTCGACTTGGCGAAATCCAGAGACTGTCGGGTCTCTACCAACTGCTGATAGAGTTCGTTCACTTCCTCATCGCCCAGAAGTTCATCCTTTTGGGTTTCGGAATACTTTTCGGGATGCTCCAGGAGATCGAGGAGCAAATCCCATTTCTGAGAATCCATCTTCTGAGGATCTATGTCAGATAATTCATGTTTCATTTTCTTTTCCTTTCTTCATTTTAGAGTTATTGTATAAGCGGATTGCAAATCCGCAAAATAAAGAGGTCGAACCTTTTTTAACGACGGATTGCAAATCCGTCGGAACGCCTGGCGGAGGACTTTCTTACGGCAAAGACTATCTTGTCTGAACGCCTGGCGGATTATTTTCCTTTCAACTTTTCTCTGAGCGTTCGCAAACCTTTCACGATATGCTTGTTCACTGCCGAGACGCTGATGCCCAGCTCCTCCGCCGTATCCTTATACGACATTCCTTCCCGATAGCACAATCGGATGACGGAAGCAGTCTGGTCGGTCAGGTCATGGTCGATGCAATCTACGGCAGCCTGCCATCGCTCTTCCAGACGAGAAGGTTCTTCCTCCGTCAATTTCTCTTCCGAGAGAGGGAGAAGCCGTTTCAGTCTTTCATCTCTCTTCTTTCTGGCTATAAGATTGATGCAGGCATTCTTCACGCTCCGCATCAGGTAAGCCCGGTCTGGAACCAGCTGTTTATCCCACAATCTGGAGAACACGTCGCTCACCACATCCCTCGCCTCCTCATTATCATGGAGCAAGGCAAAGGCGAAGCGATACATCTGCTCGTAATGGTCGTGGAACAGCCGTTCCATCCGCTGTTCATTTTCTTCTGTCATCACGTCATTTTCTTCTTGTTTCTACTCTTATATACAAGCTTTCCGGAAATCAATTACCCCTAAAATGAAGAAACCTTCTACTTTTTTTGGAAAAACCGATGCAAAGATCATAAAAAACTAGAAAAAAGCTTGCTCTTTCGAATAAAAAGTGTATCTTTGCAGCTAAGAAACAACATCATTATATTATGGGTAAACGAGCCATCATAGAAGCTTTACGCCATTATTTCAGCACCCAACCCGTACTGAAAGCTTGGCTGTTCGGTTCTTTCTCCAGAGGGGAAGAAACGAAGGATAGCGATGTCGATATTATGGTTTCTTTGGACAAGAGCAAACCTATTGGTTTAAAATTCTTCGGTATGTGGAATGATTTGGAAGAACTCTTAGGTAGAAAAGTTGATTTGGTATCAGAAGGAACCTTACTCCCTTTTGCACAGGAATCAGTAGAACGTGATAAAATCTTAGTATATGAGAGAACGAAGTAGAGATAAAAGC
>OJAW01002070.1_pt1 | contig 10517 bp, 8 predicted proteins | sample 1589151 | NCBI WGS metagenome assembly OJAW01 (sample SAMN03283290) | human gut metagenome | biome: human-associated habitat; material: feces | host: Homo sapiens | place: Peru | collected 2012 | reverse complement strand
GTTTAAAAATAAACGGAACTGAAGCAACAACATTTCCAATTAATACAGGTTCTTATAATGTAGATACCACTTGTAGTAATGCTAATATAACATACAATCCAAAAACATTAAGATATGAAGTATCAAACATATCTAAAAATAAGAATGCTAAATGTGGCTTTACTTATACAACTAAATCTAATATAACATACTTAAATAATTATATAATATCTTTAGCAGGGACTACTCAAGGAACAGGACAAGTAGTAAATGAAAATATAGCAATATCTGTAAGTGAAAGATTAGAAAAAGCAAATTATACAAATGTAGGAAATGATTCGACATATCCATTTTTTTGGAATGGAAACGAAAAAACTTGGACTAGCACTAATCACGAACATAGTACAACTGCAGATATTGGATTTAAAGTATCTGCTGATGGTAGTTATTATATTTGTTATAATCAATCTTCTGAAGCATACTCAGATTATGCAACAATATATGTAAATGGTACGAAACATACTTCTTTAAGTTCAGAAACTTCAACAACTACTTCGTTTAGTTGTAAGAGTTTGACATTAACTACTAATGACTTGATAACTGTAGAATATAAAAAGAATGCTAGTGTTTCTACTGGAAATGATAATGTGGCTTTTTATTTGCAAAAATCATCTAATGACACAGTTACTACTAATAGTTATAGATATGAAGGGAAGAATCCTAATAATTATATATATTTTAATAATGAATTATGGAGAATAATAGGTGTATTTGATTCGACAACACATGGAATAAAAAACGAAAACTTAATAAAAATAATTAGAAATGATTCATTAGGTTGGTATTCTTGGAATAAAGAAAGTGTTAATGATTGGCCTAATAGTAGTTTATATAGTATTTTAAATGATTATTATAATGCGGTTAATGGAACAGAGAATGATTATTGTTATCAATATGCTGGTGATATAAAAGGTAACTGTGATTTTAGAAATTCTGGAATTCAAATACCTTTTAGAAATATGATTCAAGAGGTAAAATGGTATTTGAATGGTCCAAGCTTTTATAATAAAAATTCACAAGAATTTTTATCTGGTGAAAGATGTACTAGTTGTTCTATAGTAGGAAGATGGGGAACTATAACAAGTCCTATTGGATTGATGTATATGTCTGATTATGGGTATTCAATGCTTGAATCCAATGTAAGCAGAAGTAGTAATCTAGAAACGACTAGAATTATTGCGGTGTATACTTGGATAGCACGATATGGTAATGAATGGACTATTACAATAAGAAGTATTGACACAGATTATGTTTTTGATATAGAACACAATGATGGTAACGTTCTAAATGGTATGAATCCAATTTTGACTAAAGCAGTTAGACCAACTGTATATTTAAAATCTGATGTAAAATATATTAGTGGTACTGGTAGTCAATCAGATCCTTATGTAATAGATTTTTAGGAAGGAAATGATATAAATATGAAAAAAAGTTTAGTTATATTGCTGGTAATTACTTTTTTAGTTTTGTTTACTAATATAATTGATAGAAATAATAATTATATAGTAATTAATGGAATAAAATATTCAACTACTTTGAATGGAAGTTATATTTCTTCTTTTCCTGATAAAGGTGATTATGAGGTTATAGTAGAGTGTGAGAATGCTAAAAGTGAGTGGAATTATACAAAGTGGGTAGCAGAAATATATGAAATAACTGGTGGTGTAACTTGTAATATTTCTTTTGCTAGTATGACTGCAACTAATCTTAGTAACTATATAATTGATTTAACGGGAACTACTCAGGGAACAGGACAAGTTATTCATGAAACGTTTGTTGATTCTTCGACTACTTATGATACAGGATATAGATATGAAGGTAAAAATCCTAATAATTATATTTTTTTTAACAACGAATTATGGAGAATAATTGGGGTATTTGATGAAAGTTCTCACGGAATATCAAATACAAAATTAGTTAAAATAATAAGAAATGATCCTATTGGCGGATATGCCTGGAATACGACAACTGTTAATGATTGGTCTAAAAGCACTTTATATCATTTGTTAAATGATTATTATTATAATGCAACTGATGGAACTAGTAGTAATTATTGTTATCATTATGAGCTTTCATTAAAAAACGAATGCGATTTTAGTGTAATTGGCATTCAAGATGGATATCGAAGTATGATACAAAATGATGTAATATGGTATTTGGGTGGAAATAATACATATAATACTACTGCTCAGAATTTTTATATAAATGAAAGAAAGTCTTATAAAGTATATTCTGGTAATAATTCATCTGTTTCTGGTGCTGTTGGGTTAATTTATGTATCAGATTATGGATATTCAGCTTTAAAAGATGATAGAGTTACTGCACTTGGCGGTAATACAAATACTGGATATAGTAATTTTGCTTGGGTAGATAATACGGTAACACTTACTCATGATTATGAAACTGATTATTTAGTATATGCAATTGGTGGTGCTGGTATAGGGGGTGATTATGTAACTCCACCACAAATTGTCCGCCCAGTCCTATACCTTAAATCCAATGTAGTAAGATATGCAGGAGATGGAAGTATCTCTAATCCATATCAAATAAGATTAGAAAGTTAGAAATAAAATAAGATTGTTAAAGCAATTTTATTTTTTTATGTTATACTTATTGTAGGTGAGTTATGAGAACAAAGAAAATATTTTTAAATATGTTATGTGATATTATACCTTATTTATTAATAGGGATAGTAGGGTTAGTAAAAGTAAATTTTTTAATTAAATATATTGGAGATGTTGGTAATGGGTATTATCAAACAATTAATCAAATAATAACTTATGTTTTTTTAGCACAAATTGGTTTTGGTGATGCAGTAATATTTTCGTTATATAAAGTATTTGCTAAAGAAGATAAGAAAAAAATTAATGAAATATATTCTGGTAGTAGGGTTATATTTAGAAAAATTGGTTTTGTTATACTTGGAATAATTGGATTAGTTAGTTTGATATTATATTTATTTTATGGTTTTGAAGATGGATATCGGAATTCTTCATTAATATGTTTTATTGTTATATCTTGTTCTTATTTGATATCTTATTTTGGTAAGGGACAAACTTATTTATCTATTTTATCTGCTTCCCAAAATAAATATATTTATTCTTTAGTATCAAATAATATTAGGCTTTTATGTGATATATTAATAATCTTTGTTACTTATAAATATAAAAGTTTAGAAAGTATTGCTATTGTTATATTAATTGCTAAAATTTTAGAAGAAATAATATTAAGAATAGTTATGAATAAAAAGTATCCTTGGTTAAGGGAAGTAAAAAGAGAAAATACGAAGATGTTTAAAATGACTAAGGATTTAGCGGGTATTCAGATAGGTAGAATTATTTTAAATAATACTGATTCAATTATTTTAATGGCATTTCTTGGTCCGGTTAGTGTTAGTATTTATACTTCTTATATGTTTGTAACTAGATTTTTAAATGAAATAAGTACCAAGATAGAACTTGCTGTTGTTAATTCTTTTGGTAATGTTTTTGCTAATAAAGAGAATGATAAGGTATATCCTTTATTTAAGGAATTATTAATTTTATTTATTGTTATATCTTTTTCAATGACAATAACATTTATTTTAGGTATTAGGGGTTTTATTAATTTATGGATAGGTAAAGAAAATTATTTACTTAATTATCATACTGTTGTTTTATTTGGTATTTGTTCGTTTTTATATTGTATTGGATTACCTTTGTTATCACTAGTAAACGCTCGTGGATATTTTAAGGATAATAAAAAACATACTTTTATATGTGCTTTTGTTAATATAATAATGTCTTTAGTATTAGTAAAATTCTATAAATTAGATGGATTACTTATTGGGACTTCTTTGGCATATTTATTAAATATAATTATGAAAATAGGGTTAGTTAATAAGAAAATATTTAAGGGTATTAATTCTAGGATATATTTATATTATGGTTTAATTATATTATCTTTGGTAGGTATTTGTTTATTTATTAAAAGTATCGAAGTAGTTTTATTTGGTGTAATGACTAGTATACCTATTGTGGTAGTTATATTGTTTGTTATATTTATTTCTCTTATGTTATTTATCTTTGGTATATTTAATACTTTTAGTAAGTCTTCCAGAGATTTATATGATAGAGGTAAGTTATTATTAAAAACTAAAAAAAATTAACTCTTTGTTAAAATTAATAATTTAAATAAAGATATATGTTATATTTATAGGGGTGAGGTTATGAGGATTAAGGAAACTTTAAAAGAAGAAGAGTATATTAAAAATATTATGGATTTAAGGCTAAATAAATTAAATACTAAATGGTTTAATACCCATTCTTATTCTAAATTAAAAGCATTAAGTAATGATTTATTTTCTTTTGGCGAATTATATGGAATATGTACTGAAGAGTATAATATGCCTTGGAATAATACGAGGATTAATGATATATTTAATGATAATTATTGTAAGTCAATGCAGAAGTATGTTAATAATATTTTGTTAGAGAGTGGTAGTTATCAAAAGATATCTGATAGTGTAATAGATATTTTTAGTGAGTGTAAGTATCCATTTTATAAAAATTATGGTAAGAGTTTAAAGAGATTTAATCATAATGATATGATGGAATTAATGGGGTCTTTTTTAAATGATTATGACGAAAGAGTATATAAGAAATTTAAAGATAGTTTAGATAATATGGAAGTATTTTTAATAAATGATGAACTACCTTACAATGGTGCAACATATAATGTTGATTCTTTAGGTAAATCTTTTGTATGTTTAGATGCAAGTATTCCTATGGGTGTTTATTTTTCTAAAATAGTTATTCATGAAATGGGACATGTATTTGAACAAAGTTTAAATAGAAATAATGATGCTAGGTTAAGAAATTATTTTTATGAATCTTATTATTATGAGGTGTCATCAGAGTTTTTTGAGTATGCGTTTTTAAATTATTTAAAAGAGAATAAAATTTATACTGAGGAAGCAGATTTGATGTTAGATATTCACTATAAGGAATTATTTATTCATATGGCAAGTATAAATTTATTAACTAGTTTAAATGAAGATGCTTTATGTGAAATATTAGAAAATGGAAGTGCTATTAGTGCTTTTTCTGATAAAATAGAACAAATAGAAAATAAAGCTAATTATTATAGTTTCTTTGAAGAAGATAAATTAAATCTTATAGATGATTTTATATATGGAGTAGGAGAGTTATTTAGTATTTATTTATATAAATATTATAAGGAAGATAAGGAAAAATTTAAGAAGGATTTTATTAATGTTATGTGTTCTTATCCTTATAGAAATGATATTTTAGCATTTAATGATTTAAAGATAGATACTGATACTTTAATTAAGGGTAAGGAATTAAGAAGAGTATTAACTAAAAAATAAAAAGAAGTATTAGTCAAATAGACTGGTTTGACCGATAACTTCTTTCTTTTTTTTGCTTTTTATTTTAGGTTTATTTTTGTTGTTATTCTTTTTATCATAGTTACTAATAAAGGCAATTAAAGTATGAATATTTTTGTAATTAACTTCTTCATAATTATAGATTAATTTATTAATTACTTCTTCATATTTTTTATCTAGATATTTAGATTTTATACCACTTTTTGAATCTGTTAAATAGACGCCAAGTTCTGATATTTCTATCAGGCATTCGTAATAGTTATAGAAAAATCTAATAAACTTATCTAAAAATTCATAATCGTTTGCTCTAGATATAAGTTCTAATCTAAGTGAAGCAGGTGCAAGTAACCAAGCATCATTTTGATAAAGTAAATCATAAATAACTTTGGAATACTTGTTATTTCTTTTTATTTTTATGGAAAGACTTTTGTTAAAATCTTCTTCTTCCAGTAAATTTTCATTAAATAATTGTTCTTTTAATTCGTCTTCATTATCAAACATAATAGAAAATCCATCAATTTCTTTTAAAGAACAAGCTCCTGGTGTTTTAAAATTACTTAGTTTAGTAAAATATTTTGCTTTTGTTAAATCAATTATTTTATTTTTGTTACCTATAGTTAAATAGTATGCCATAATGTCCCCCCTTAAAAATTAAATATTTAGTAATCTTATAAATGATATAAGTAAGATAGCAATTGCTACAAAAATTAATATCATTGATAGATTAAACATTGTTGTATAACCCTTATTATCATCTTTTTTTAGTATTTTTGTATAATGTTTATTTTTTTCTAGTTCTTCTTTTTTTTCTAGATATAGTAAATATTTTTGATATATTTCAATATTATTTTTATAAGTTTCTTTTTCTTCTTCAGGTAATTTTTCTAACTTATCTGGATTTTCATAAAGCATAATAGTTTTTTCTTTTACTTCTTCATCTAGTTCTTCGAAATTAAGTCCTTCCTGTAATTCTTCAGGTAATTCTTCTTTAATATTAGGATTATCTTCATAAGCATTATCTAGTTCGTTATTATTTACTTCGTCACTTACATCAATTTTAGATTCATTATAAATAGCATTATTAGGTTCACCAATTTGTAATTCTTTATTACTGTTAGTTCTTGCTTCGTATATTTTTCCATCTTTTGATAAACCAAATAAGTTTTCAACATTAATATAATTTATATGTAGTTCATCTGCATTTTTAATAATAAATACTAGTTTTTTATAATCTTCGACAGTAAGATTTTTAACTTGCCCCAAATATTCATTAATTTCTTCGATAGGAATTAGTTTTAATTCAATATTTTCTTTTATTCTTTGATCATTTAAGATACTAGTAGTATTTTTTTCATTATTATTGGATTGATATTTTGTATTTTCTGCTTGAATTTGTTTTAATTGTTCTACTAATGATACACCATCTTTTTTATTTTCTAATATAACTTGTTTACCATTTTCGGGATTATAAAAACTAAATATTTCAATTCCACTATCTAAAATTTTATGTTCTATTTTAGAAATATCAACACCAAAAGTATTAGCAATTTCTTTTTCAGGGTTAGTATCTTTTTCGTTATTTTTATCAAAATATTCATTAATTATTTTTTCTCTGTCTAATGGACTAGCATGTCTTAATTTATTCATTAACTCTTGAAATTCTTTACTATCGTATGCGGAACTATTTATTTGATTAATTAGATTTTTGTCACTTTCTCCGACTAAACCGTTAGTATTTCTATACTTATCTAATACTTCTAGATAATATTTAACAGTTTCTTTATTTATTCTATCTGCCATTTTTAACACCTACCTTAATAATATAATACCAAATTTATTTAAAAAATACTAGTAAAAATAGTAAAAAAAGTAGGAATTGATATTCTTAAAGACATAAATGTTTACAAAATTCATATTTTATGATAGTATTATATTGGCTTTTCAAAAAAAACACACGATTACTGACTTAAATGCCTAGTGCCAGAAGGTGGTGTTTAGGGTAGACGTATCGGAGGAAAAAACAAAAGGAGGAATTTAAAAATGGCAGTAGTATCTATGAATAATCTACTAGAAGCTGGAGTTCATTTTGGTCATCAAACTAAAAGATGGAATCCAAAGATGAAAGAGTATATCTACAACTCTCGTGATGATATTTATATAATTGATTTACAAAAAACTGTAGAAAAATTAGAAGAAGCATACGAAGTATTAAACAAAATTGCTTCAGTTGGGGGAAAAGTTCTTTATGTAGGAACTAAAAAACAAGCTCAAGAAGTATGCAAAGAAGAAGCTGAAAGAAGCGGAATGTATTATATGACTGAAAGATGGTTAGGAGGAACTTTAACTAATTTTAAAACAATTAGAAAGAGAATCTATCGTCTTGAAGAAATAGAAAAAATGGAAAAAGATGGTACTTTTGATAAGTTACCTAAAAAAGAAGTTATTGGTTTAAAGAAAGAATACGAAAAATTAAACAAAAATTTATGTGGTATTAGAGAAATGACTAAATTACCACAAGCTGTAATAATCGTTGACTCAACAAAAGAATATAATGCAATTCACGAAGCAAAATTATTAGGAATTCCTGTATTTGGATTAATTGATACAAATTGTGATCCTGATGATGTTGATTATGTATTACCTGGAAATGATGATGCTGTAAGAAGTATTAAAGTTGTTTTAGGTGCATTAACTAATGCAATAGTTGAAGCAAATGGTGGAGTAGTTATTGATTATGTTGGTGAAGACGAACAAAAGAAAAATAGCAAAAATTTTGAAAAAGTATTCGATAAATCAAAAAACAAAAAAGAAGTTAAAGAAGTAAAAAAAGAAGAAACAGAAATTAAAGAAGAAAAGCCAGAAGTAACTAAAAAAGAACAAAAAATAGATTTAAATATTTTAACAGTTGCTGAATTAAAGGAACTTGCTAAGAAAAAAGAAATCAAAGGTTACTCAAAAATGAAAAAAGAAGAATTAATTGAAAATTTAAAATAGTTTTAGGAGGAAGAAAAAATGGTTAACGCAAGTATGGTTAAAGAATTAAGAGAAGTAACTGGTGCTGGAATGTTAGACTGTAAAAAAGCATTAGAAGAATCTAATGGTAATATCGAAGATGCAATTACTTGGCTTAGGGAAAAAGGAATTAGTAAGGCTGCAAAAAAATTATCAAGAATTGCTGCTGAAGGTTTAGCATATGCAAAAGTTGCTGGAAATAAAGCAGTTATCATAGAAGTAAACTCTGAAACTGATTTTGTTGCTAAAAACGAAGAATTTAAGTCATTAGTAGAAACAATTGCAACTACAATTTTAAAAAGTGATGTAAAAACTAATGAAGAAGTATTAAAATTAATGGTTGATGATAAAACAATCGAAGATTTAATTATATCTAAAGTTGCTATTATTGGAGAAAAACTATCTTTCAGAAGATTTGAATTGCTTGAAAAATCTGATGATGAAGTTTTCGGTACTTATTCACATATGGGAGGTAAAATAGTTACTGTAACTATTTTAAAAGGAAATGATGAAGAATTAGCAAAAGATGTTGCTATGCAAGTAGCAGCAATGCATCCATTATACCTAAATCGTGATGAAGTTCCATCAGAAATTATTGATAAAGAAAGAACTATTCTTACAGAACAAGCAGAAAATGAAGGTTTAGATTCAAATAAGATTCCTATGATCGTGAATGGAAGATTAAATAAATACTTTGAAGAAGTATGTTTAGTTGATCAAGGTTTTGTAAAAGAAAATAAAATGAAAGTTTCTAAATATGTTGAAAGTAAAAATAGTAAAATTTTAAAATTTGTTAGATATGAAGTTGGCGAAGGAATGGAAAAAAGAGAAGAAAACTTTGCTGATGAAGTTATGAAACAAATTAATGGTTAAAAAGTACAACTTAGGTTGTATTTTTTTTAGTATGTATTTATTGTAGAAAACAGTATTAAAATTATTGACACCTAATTACTTATATGATAAATTTATATTGTAATAATAAATAGTATTATATATTATACAAGATATATAAGAGTAGGTGAAAAATGAAAAAGTTAAATAATAAGGGTTATATGTTGGTGGAAGTAATAATCTCATCAGCAATTGCTTTAGTTATGGCATATTTTTTAGTGGAAATAACAGTAAAATTGGTAAATAAGAATAATGATTATTATGAACAAAGCGTTTTTGTGTCTGATAAAAATATTTTAACTAAGTCAATAATGGATGTGTTTTATGATGAATATTTTGAATTAGCTAAAGTAGATTATACTAACGGAAGTAATAGTGTAAATTTTACTTTTCAGTATTATGATTATTACTATAAAGAAATGAAACAATGGGTATTTACGTTAACAATAGATGGAAATGCTATTAGTTATAATTGCAGTAGTGGTTGTGATGAAGAAGATGAAGAAGAAGATTACAGTTATAAAAAAGAATTATCTAGTGATTTAATTGTTGGGCCATTAAATATTAATACTTATGTTGTACCTGGGGTTAATTACACTGATACAGTAAATAATGCGCTTTTGTTTATAAAATTACCAGCATATACAAATTATTCAAGTGAAGATTATGGATTAAATTTAGTAATTCCATATAATACAAATAAGGTTAATATAGAAATTAAAACTCCAACTGAATAAAAATTACTATAATAAAATAATGATAAATAGATAATAAATTGGATATGTATTTAATAAAATGCATATTTTTTTAGTTTAGAATTAAATTAATCATAATGTTTTTATAAAAAAATATAAAAAAGAATAATAAAAAGATAACAAAAAGGTAATTTATTAAATATATTTGTAAGATACATTTGTAGTTAAAAATATAGTTAAAGAAAGTGAAAGTTGAAAAATGTCGAAAAAAACAAAAAAAATTCAAAAAAGCATTGACATTACTATAAAAAAAGAGTATTATTAGTTTACGTTTCAGGAAAAAGAGCATAATAAAATGTGACTGAAACAAAAAAAGTAAAAAATATAAAAAAACCTATTGACATAAAGTTCAAATGGTGTTATATTATTTACTGCATCTGGAAAAAAGGGATGCAAAAGAGATAAAAAGTTCTTTGAAAACTGAGCAAAACGTC
>OJAW01002061.1_pt1 | contig 10572 bp, 15 predicted proteins | sample 1589151 | NCBI WGS metagenome assembly OJAW01 (sample SAMN03283290) | human gut metagenome | biome: human-associated habitat; material: feces | host: Homo sapiens | place: Peru | collected 2012 | reverse complement strand
GGATTTCCTTCTTCGGGTTGAAAAGGTAATAATCGACTTGCCCCGATAATTTGCCCCAAACTATCTAACTGTACACCGACCGCTCGGTCGATATCAAAATATGTGTATAATTCTTGTGCAAGTTTTTGAGTGTCTGTAAACGGTGTGAGCAAGCACTCAAGCCATTTATTGAACTTGGTTGAATTTTTGTATTCAGACGTTACCAATTTTAGATAATCTTTAACAGTTTGTGCCATATTCTAATCCTTTACGATTTCTATTGTAACATCAGTCGCTTCGATATATGCTTCTTCTTTAAGATTTATTACTATATCGTCCGTGCCTAGCACTCCGTTAAGTTTTGATATTTTTAATTCACTTACCGAAAATATTGGATTTTTCAAGTCGGGAATGCTTTCGTTAATAATCGAATACAACGCACTCAATGTGACATCTTTTGCAATATTCAGGCTATCTATATAACTGATTAAATCGTTTTTGATTTGGTCAGTGATTTCGTTTGAATACCCTGTAAACGGTTTGATTTTAACGCTGATTTCTATAGGAACTTGAGTAGGTCTGAAAAATCTAATATAGTTTACGTTGTTGAATTTATCATATTGAGTAATCTCAATGTCGCCATTAGTGTAGCACCCTTGATTTTTACGATAGAAAATAGTGTTTGCTATTTCTTTTTCACTTCCGCCCTTTACAATACAAGTTATTGAGTGTGGTGGCAATTTTTCACCTTCAACCGTGATTTCTACGTTTTCTTCATTCTCTTTGACGATACAATCGGTAACACCCTCTAAGTTTAATAATGCGGATTGCGTACCCTCTACAAGGCCTTGACTTGGCAATGCAACGGCATTTCTTTGTCTATAACGCAATTCGTAATCTTCTTCAACCGGTGTTGCAGGATTTGCGGACTGTTCATTTGTTACGGTTTTCCAACCATAAGTCGGGGTAACAATTTGAGTAATCGTATTTGCTCCCGCTTGGATTGTTCCTTGTTTTTGTGCGGTAACTGTCACAGTAGTAACACCATTTTCACCCAAATTAACATTATTAGGTAAATTCCATTTATTGCCTGATAGGTCGGCAACTACTCCGCTATGAATAATCGTAAACGGTGAGCCTGTTAATTTGCAAAAGGCGGTCGAATAGCCCGCAACTTTTCTTTGAATACCTGAAAGCAAAACTAATCTTGATAACACCGTACCGTAGGCGGTTTGCGGTGTTGTGTTATTATATGCAAATTCGATAGCCTTACATGTATCGTAGTTTGCTTTGGACAATATAGAAATAAGTTGTCCGTCCATACTGTCGTCATCTAAATAGATGTCATCACCGAAAATTTGCTTCGCTCCGTCTATGTAATATTGCTTAATGTCTGCAAAAGAACTATAATGTAGCCCCGTTTCATCTATGTATGGTGCTGAATATGCCATTTTATACCACCTCTAAATTACTAATTGTACCGTAAGTTGTATTTATATCTGCTTTTAAAGAATATTGTCGTTTTTCTACGTCAAACTGCGGGTCAAGTGATAAGAACGAATTAACTTGTTCAACGTCTGAAATCCTGTTGCAATACAGACGTGTGATAATATCTTTATCCTCATCATTCTTAATAAATTGTCCTGCGATATCCTGATAATACGGTAAGCCTTCGCTCAAATCTTCCCACCATTCGCCTTGAAAAAGGTTAAGTTTGGTTTGTATCGCTTGCGGTACTGCTTCAATATCTACTAAGAAGTCTGATTGTCCGTGTCCAAGAGTATAATCTCCGTCCGTTATTCTTCTATATCGCATTTCAAACCTTTCTAACCTATTGGTGTTGTTGTATTACCTGAACTTGTGCCGTGAACGTGTTGTAAATAAGAAATGCCGCCTATTGTTGTGTCACCTGTTACGGTTTGGCTTCCATTTACATTAACATTTCCGTCTAAAGTAATTGTAGCAGATTTCAAGATTATATTACCTTCTGATAATGAGATTTTTTCCGTTCCGTCTGCATTTCTTACCTCAATAGCATTCGGATTGTATTCAGGTATTGCGTTTACTTCACTTGAAAAACCGATTAAAGCCATTGCGTTTGAATAAGAATGAGTAAAACTATGCTCGGCGTGATTAAATCCGCCGTTTTGAAACCATGCGGAATAGTCAACGTCCGTAAAGATAATTAAGCACTCATCACCTGCCTTGATTGGCACTGTGATTGAATACCCGCCCCCCTTGTAACATTGAAACGGAACATCTACAAGTAAAGGGAGTGTAAAGTCCGTTACTACTCCGCTATCGTCCGTGCGTTTCATTATCGTTACGGGTTGGGCTTCTATCGTTTGGTTTTCTAAATTAACACTTTGAACTATTGCAGGCAATGCACAGTAAAGTTTTCCCGTGATATCGTCCGCAAATTGGTTAAAACTTCGCTCTTGGTCGCCTAATAATTGTGAAATTGTATTCATATTAAAATCCTTTAGTTGCTCCGTCTATTAAGAATGCTGGCAATGCCCCTGTTTGTGTGTATGTCTGACAGTTGATATACCAGTCATTACCCCTAGTATCAAATTGAAACTGCCTTTCAATAACTCGATATAACCCGTCAACGTCTAGCGGTATTTGAGTTTGTGCGTTTGCGTTGCCGAAATCAATATCGCTTTCGTTAATTATTGCATTGTTGATATGTACCCATGAATTGAGTTTGATTTTGGGGTTAATTAAACACTGGAACGCTACGCCGTCTTTATTCTGTGCGGGTTGACCGACTAATCCTGTTCTATAATTCAATTCAAAGGCTTCCGTCGGCTTATCAGTTAGAGAAATAACATTTATTTTTCCGCCGTCTATTCTTAACATTGTATTTGTGCTGTCTGAAATGCCTTTCAAGACGTCTTTTGTCTTACCTACGATAGATAACCCTCGTGATAGGTTTTTATCTTTCCCCCAGTCCTCTGGCACTTCTCCCACTTCCAAAATAGGGTCTGAACTCTTCGCTACTTGTTCCAATAAATCACGGTAATTTGTTCCACGTTTAATCGTTGCACTTATAATGCCTTGTGTTAAAACGTCATAATCCCCAAGTGCGTGGAGTGTTAGCGTATAATCCGTAACGTTTGCTTTTCCACGTTTAGCCTGATAAATTGTACCTGAAAAGACTGCTCCGTATAAGTCAGGGTCTTGATATCCTAACTCAATTACAATCTTTTTGCCCTGTGACAAGATAAGTTTTTCAGTTGTTCTATTAAGGTTATATATAGTGATATCCGCACGGTTGTAAGATGTCAATACCTTGTCTGTAATTGTTCCAGTCACTCTAAGGTTTGAAACATCTAAACCATAGGAAGTGGTACTGCTCTTATCATCAAGAACAGTACCGTCGGTTAGAGTTATTACTATTCGCCATTTCCTACCCCAAAATTTTGGGTCGCTCTTAATTCCGCCCGTTAATAGTGTCATTGATTATCCCCCCACAATAAAATAAAATTTGTTCCTATTGTGTCAATGTCGGGTATCTCGTCAGTGACGTTTGAATTTTTGATTAAATACGCTTCGCCGATTTTAAGATATTCTAAGCCCTGTAGCAGGTTTTGACCTGATACTAGCGGAATATTGTCAGTTATCGGATTTTTGAGTGTATCTCTTAATTGCATTGTCCAATATTGGGCGGTTTCATTCCAACTAAGAAACAAATTATAGGTAATATTTTTACCGTTAATATTTAAAGTTACGTTAAAATTTTGGTTTGGTGAGTTATCTAATGGTATTCTTTGCATAAAAACCTCTAAGATTTTGGCACATACATGCCCCATTTATCATATGGTGTACTTGTATATTCTGCTTTGTTTGTTAAGTCGGAATCTAAAGCATTTGTCGAGCCTTTGGCGGTGCTTTGAACTGTTTGGACGGTGGATTTTACCTGAACTACTGAAAGTGTCGCTGTAAGGATTTCTTTAAGCGTTACAGTGGCTCTTAATCCGTACTTGGTTTCATTGCTATCATCAACGGATATTGAGTTAATAATCATGTTGTCATAGGTTCTAAGTCTTGTAACGCATTTCAGCGGAACACCTTCCAATTTTAAACGGCTAAGAACATTAAACGCATTCACTGAACGACTATCAGACAAGAAATTAAGTGCGTTTTCTTTGTATCGCTGATATTTTTCCTGATATGTTTCCTGAATTAACTCACCCTTTTCATCAAGTTGAACTTTTCGCATAATCGGGCTGTGTCCTTGTTGATAGAATTGCCCTTTTATAAGGTCTTGAGAACTATCAGACATGCCGATTTGAAAAGTTAATTGGTCGGGTTCGTCGAATTTATGGTCAGAAATATTCGCTCCGAACTGTGTCGGGTGGCTTGTAATTGTTGCCGTTTGGCTATGATTGATATTTGTGTAAACGTCAAATACATAGTCACCTATGGAAGTTTTTGGCGATAGTAATAATTTTGAAGTGTATCTTTCAAACATTTTACGGTGTTAATCCCCCTTTACCGAACATCAAAGTTAAAACTTGATTTGCTTCTGTTATGCTTTCTTTAGGGTCGTGTGAACTAATATTAAAATTATTTGTTACAGTGTATTGTGCTTGTCTTGCTATGTCTTTCTCTTGCAAAATTTCTCTTGCATCTTTTGTTTCGACATGGAGATGTCTAGCCGCATAACTTCTAGGCATATAACCTAGTCTGCTTGCATCAATCCCTTCATGAGCAAGTCTTGCATAAACTTGTTTTTTCGTGTTTTCATCTGCTTCAAGTAATACTTTTGTAACTGTTGCATCTTTTAAGGTCGCCTTAATCAATGCTATTTGGTCATTGAGAGAAACACCCGCAAATCCAAAGTCCATTGCTCGCCCTCTATGGTGCAAACTGTCTTTACTGTGTCCGCCTTCCCAACCCGAAGTAATTGTAAATTTATTAGCGATATTGCCTAAAGATTTTTGTAAAGATGTCAATGCTAGCAAGTTTCCGCTTGATAGCACTAATCCTCTAGGGTCGGGAACATAGCCACCTTGAGATGTTTCCTTTACTTTTCCCGCTCTGAAACCGTGTACCGTTTCGCCCCATTTTAAAACATTTTTCGGTGTTTTAATACCATAACTTGCACCAACAGCTATTTTTTTATTTTCTTTCGCTATCTCTTCATCTGTCATAGGTGCTTCACCACCATAACGGATATTTCGCAAGAATGGTAGTTTATCATACATCTTCTCGCCGTAGGTTTTACCACCTGTCAGATACACGAATAAATCTTCAATCCATTCAAAGGTTTTAATTATTGGGTCAAGGATAAATTTTATACCCTGAAAAGCAACTTTAAAGGCTGTAGGCATTTGCTGAATGCCCTTAAATATCATTTTCCACCCTTTAATAATGAACATAACAAAAGCACGGATAAAGCCAAAAATCGGCTTTAATAAACTCCAAATATATTTTATACCCTTTTGAATATTCGGTATTGCCTTTTGATAACTTGCGTACATGTCTTGAACACCTTGCACAATAGGCTTAAACCAGTCAATCACCTTTTGGATTGTAGGCTTCATCTGTTTGAAAACTTGTAACAATTTCCCCGCAATTTCAATTTTGAAATACTCAAAGCGTACCATGAGTTTACGCCATTCTTGGTTCATTGCTCTGATTTCTTTTAATGCCTGTGTAGCCTTCGGATTTTCAAGACTTCTAGCAAGGTTCTTTAATTCCATGAACTGCTCACGGCTTTCAGGGTCTTGAGCCATTTCTCGCAATTCATCTAATGAGCCTACATTCATTTGTTTCATTGCTATAGAAAGACTGCGGGCATTCTCTTTGGTAGTGTATAGCCTTCTAGCAAGCATTCCAACCTTGCGGTCTGCTTCGGCAACTCCTGTAGCAAATTTCGCCATTGCAACTACTACGGCGGAAGCAAGGGCGGCTGCCCCTGCTCCAACTTTTACAAAACCACCAACCGCACTTCCTGCAAATTTTCCCAGTCCTTGCTCAACCCCTTTAATTGACTTATCGGCTTGGGCAAAAGATTGTTTATCAACTTGCATTCCTACGGATATTAAGTAATCTTTCAAAGTTTCTGTCATAGTAAAGTCCTAATTTGGTTTTTTAATTTCATGCTCACTGTCGGCAATATTTCCATGAGGTCTTCAAGGTTGTATGTACCGTCCCATGTTTCCTTTTGCTTCCACAAATCGAATTGTACGGGTAATTGCACCAATTCTCTTAAGTCTATTGGTTGCTCGCTTATAGAATACTTCCTACTTTCTTCGCCGTATTCTGCAAGAGTTGGCTCAAATACTCGACGTTTTCCTGCGAAAAAAAACCCACAATATTAAACGTAAGCACTTCCAACGCTAAAATAAACACGTCAGAAAATTCCAACCCTTCAACCGCAAGAGAACCGTTATCATTTAAAATTGGTATTTCCGCTTTTACTGGCTCGGTTTGATTAACAATAGCATATTGCATAACATTTACCAATAGTTCGCAAAATTCATCTCTTGTCATTTCTCTTTGTGGTGAAATCGGTCGTTGTAGGTTTAATTGACCCTCAAGGACATCAGGAAGAAAAGTTGAAAGCACTTTTTGAGTGATATAGCACCCGTCCAGTACATTAAACTTTAAAATCCTGATTTGCTTCCCTTTGTAATTGATTGTTTTTTCGCTTTCTCTAACCATTTTTTCTTCCTACCTTCCTATAATGCCATTTGCTGAATATTTTGAGCAAGCCATGTCCATGTAATCATCTGACCTTCGGCTTGCATTTGCTTTTCTGCAAGATTTTCAGGTGAACAACCTATACATGTACAAACTTCTTTCTGAACGGAATTTGTAATTAAAATTTGCGTTGAAGTCCAAACACTTGACGGTGCGGCTTTCAATGCGTTGTACAACTTCGTCAAGAATGTGTTTAATCCGCTTGTTTGTTGAACTTGTATTGCTATTGTTCCGTTATCGCCTGCTATTTTAGACGTCATAACTGACCCGTCTGCTCCTACCGATTGAACGGATTTTGCGGTGGACATTGTAACGGTCGCACTGCCAATCCCTTTTCCTTGCACAGAATAAGTGCCGATAGGGCTAATGATATTAAAATTATAATCTGCAAAAGAATAAACTGTATCTGCCATTTTTACCCCCTATTATCTGCTTACATTGATTTGAATAACTACACTGTGAATAGCCCCTGCTAAGTTAATACAAACATAGAAAGGCTGTGATTTTCTTGCGTCACGGTCGGCGTCTGATTGGTCGTTTACATCTTCCCATTGAACTAGATAGCCGTTAGGCAATACATCACCTTTAGACAAATTCAAGATAGAAGTTCTACGCCATTTCAAATTTTCACCAATAAAGCCGATTTTGCGTGCTTGTTCGCATGCTTGGCTGATTACTCCTGCGATATCCGCATGCCCTGCTTCTGTTTGCGGTTCTTTTGGCAAAGAATACAACAAATCATAAACATTTAATTGAATATCATTAACCAATTTATCAAGGTTAATCATTTCATCAAACCATGTACCGCTTGCACATGTGCCTTGTTCGTATTGAGCGGACGCACGGGTTACATAACAGTTACCATAGTATCTCTCAATGTTAGTAACCTCTGTAGTTTTTAAATCTGACGGTGTTTGACCTGTTACTTGTTTGTATTTCAATGAGTATGCGGAATTGATTAAGCCAGTGTTTGCACCCATTGCATAACCCATTAAACCGCAAGTAAACAATTTATCTTCATGCCATGTGATAATTGTTCTGTCGTATTTTTTAGTGTTAAGTTTTTGAATTATGTTGTCCGCTGCACCTGTTTGTGCGTTTGCGGATTTTGTCAATGCAAAATACATTGTATTTTCCAACGGTTCAGTTGCGTCCGCCAATGCTTCAACGTTGCTGTCGGTTACTTCATCACAAGTAGTGAAGGCATACCAATCGGCACTCTTTGCACGGCAATCATTCAAAGCCGTTACATAATCTTCTTCTTCGCCTACTGCACCGATATAGATTGTTGATAGACTTGCCCCCAAATTGTCTTGCTGGTTGAAGTATTGAATAGCACCCAAATATAACGGGTCTGTCAATGCAAATCCGTCATCTAACATCTCGGACGGGTCGCTGTACGATTTTAAACGTGTTGCCGTGTCGATTACTGTAGTTTTACCCAAAATCATACCAATATTGAAGCCATTTCTTGGCAAGGCTCTCGGTGAAAGATTAACGATAACATCTACATCTTTTTTAAGTGATAAACTCATTTAGTTTTCCCCCTGTTTTATGTTTATATCCTGTTCTTTGTGGTCTGATATAACTTTGATTTCAGCACTATCAATATAATGCCTATCTGTATTATACATGATTTTCTGATAAAATCTTAAATCCAAATATACTTGGTCATACCATTGTTGATTTATTGAAATTGGAACACGTCTAGGCTCGGAAACATTGCAAAGCAAATAAATGCCGTTTTTACGCAAGTTTTTTGTTAATGATGTGTCTTTTATCATAACTCTGATTTTAGAGGTGTTCTCGAAGGAGTTAAGCCCGTATAAAACAAGATTGGCAATTATTCCCCTTGTTCCTTTATAACTTTCGCTTTCATCTTGGGCATTAAATTCCGTTTCAATCGGTTGAGTGTATTCCGTATCAAAGAAATTTAGCGATACAAAGCAATAATCTAAATCAACTTTTATTGACGGCATGCCAGTTGTTTGGTAAGAAATCCTAATATTTTTATTCTCAATGCCTGTAATTTTCTGAATAATTCTGACAATTTCTTGCTCAATTTGTAATTTGTTCATCATTCCGCATTTAACCTCTTGGCTACGGCACTGTAATAACCGTGATTTTCCCAGTCCTTAACCCATGTAACTTTATAGGTTTCATTCTTATATAAAATTGTATCAGAAATCCCGCTATCTGTATCGTTATTTCTTGTTGTAAAAATTTGTTCGTTAAGCCAAATTTTGATATCTCCAGTCACTTGGTCGCCGTTCGGCAAATATTCAACGGTCTTCGGGTTGTACGGTTGCACAATTCCGTAAACGTCAATAGTATTGCTTAAAGATGTATAAAGCCCGTCCATAAATTCGCCTTGCTCATGTCGGATAATCTGAAATCGTTGAGCAAAATCAGGGTCTTTAATCATTTCATGTACGTTAATATTAGAAATCGTCATTTTATTTATTCCTTATTACATAAGTTATCGAGTTTCTTAATTGTCCTGTGTCTATAAGCGGTCGGTCGCTCTTTTTCTTGGCAATCGTTGCAGGACTGTTGGGTGCCAGTTCGTCACTTCCAAATTTTGCCTTAATTTTGTTCGTGAGCCATATTCCTAATTTTTCAATGTCTTTAGTGCTTCCGTCCTTGCTTAGTGCATTCTTTACACCTTCGGAAAACATTTTAGTAATTCGGGCTTTGTTTTCGTTTATTGTCGGCTCGATTGTAGGACGTGGCGGAATGTTTTTTGCGGGTGAGCCATTAGTATGTATAAACATCAATTCAGCGTTCGTTATGGACTTGCTACCCGCCTCTCGTTGCGTTTCTTCCTGTGGTACTCCCACCAATAAGTCAACCTTGCTAATTTTTTTCAAAGATTGTTTAAATTTGTCGTAAATATCTTTTCGTTTTTTGATTTTTACATTCTTAGAAGACATACATGTTCCCTTTACCCAATAATCTTGCCATTGTTAGCAACTGAATGCCGTATTCCGTAAGTTTATAACTTCCCCAACCGTCCATTTCTGTAAGGACAGATGAAACATCATAACTAACTGAAACACCGTCCACGCTCTTAGATGTTTGAATACCCCTAACGTTACCGCTTGCAAGATTTGTTTGAGGTTCGTCAACCGTTCCGCTTGTCTTAACGTACAAAGTCAGGAAATGGGCTATAAATAAAGCCATTGCAAACCCCCATGACTTATGCCACCTCTTGATGTTCAAATTAGCACTTGCAAGATTTATGAAGGTTTCTACAACGTTTGCAGGTACTTGGTCTTTGAATTGCGGATAAAAAGCATAAAATTGCTCTGCCGTATATTCAGGATTTTCGCCAATCTTTATATTAGAAGCGTCCGCTATTAAACTGTTTAAATCTCTTGGATAATATCTCATTTATTTGCTCCGATATAATGAAAAGGGCAAGGTTTAAAAGCCCTGCCCCGTTTTTAGAAGTACATTGATTTACTTATTCGCACTATTAGCCTTGATTATGCTAATTAGTTGTGAGTTTTTCGCCTTCGCCTTATATTCCAAATTATGGGCTTTGCAATATTCCTTTAACTCGGCATTTTTCATATTTGCTAACTCTTCTTCAAGAGTTTCGCTTTGTTGTCTTGCTGTCAAGTCTTGGGCTTTTTCTTGGATTTGTTCAACGGCTTTTTGAGTTGTGCCGTCATTCATTATCCTAATTCTGCCACATTTTAAATTAACTTGAAATGTGGCGGTATTCTTTACCCATTCAGGAAGTTCCACAATTTGTAACATCGGTGCGATTACTTGTCCTTTTGACTTATCGTTTTGGTCAAAGAATAGTAATGAAGCGGTGCATATTGCTCTAATCGACATGCTCCCCCCTTTTACTAAACTTTATCCATGTAG
>OJAW01002060.1_pt1 | contig 10573 bp, 9 predicted proteins | sample 1589151 | NCBI WGS metagenome assembly OJAW01 (sample SAMN03283290) | human gut metagenome | biome: human-associated habitat; material: feces | host: Homo sapiens | place: Peru | collected 2012 | reverse complement strand
TAAAATTACAAATAATATTTTAGTTATTTTTTTGTTTACAACGCTTCTTTGAGCCACTCGCGGATTTGTTCGTTTTCCACCTTTAGCAAAACTTCATTCAAATAAGCTTCTATCAAAATTTGCTTGGCGTCATCTAGAGCAATTCCTCTGGTTTGCATATAAAACAGCTGCTCTTTATCCAAATCGCCACTGGTTGCTCCGTGTGAACATTTTACATCATCAGCAAAAATTTCCAGCTCCGGTTTGCAGTCAATTTCGGCATTATCGCTCAAAAGCAAAGCGCGGTGCAGCTGATAGCCTTCTGTCTGCTGTGCGTTTGGCGCAATGTGTATTTGCCCTTGAAAAACACCTCGGCTGTTGCCGTCTAGCACGCCTTTAACTAACTGATTAGAAGTAGTGTGCACTGACAGATGACGGATATTTGTTGTTATGTCGGAATGACCGTCATTATATAAGCGATATGCGCCGTTTACATTGGCCTCAGCGCCTTCTTGCTGTAGCTGAATATACGATTCGTTTCGAGCTAAACGACATTCGCCTTGCGCGCAAAAAGCATTATATTTGCCGTTTTGACGGACAACAACGCTGTTCAAGGCAATATGCAGCGCAGGAGCCGCTTCTTTAACCCGTTTATAATGCGTCAAAACTGCTTCGTTGCCGATATATATTTCATTTACAATATTGTTAAAATAAAATTCATCGTCGCCGGAAAAATCTTCTAACAAAGTCAGTTGCGAACCGCTTTCCAGCACTATAAGATTTCGCACGTTTTGCCACAAATTTTGCCCATGCGAATGGTATGCGAGCAACACTGGCTTTTCTATTATGGCATTGCGTTCTGCCACAATCATCAAACCTTGTTCTAAATAAGCGGTATTGAGCGCGGCATATGGAAATTGTCCATTTTCAAACGATTTGTTTAAGTATTTTTGCGCTTCCTTATCATAAATAGCTTCAACCAATGGTTTTATGACCAGCCCACGCGGTAATTCGGTGTGTTCAGTATCTGGTTTGCCATTGCAAAAATGAACCTTAATCACGGCAAATGGCAAATCATCAGCCATATGGCAATGACATTCTTTGCCGCATTGGCAATGGTGCGGTTCGGTGTCAATAATCAAATCATTAAAAGCCGATTCTTTTACATAAGAATATTTCCAAGCTTCGGTTTTAGCTGTTGGTAAGCCTTGTTTTATAAATGCTGACAAACCTTTTTCTCTAAGACCGGCAAGCCAAGGAATATCTTCACCCCAAAGTTCAATATTTTGCTGTGTTAAGCTCATTTATTCCGCCTTTATGAATTGAGTATAGCCGTTGTTTTCAATTTCTTGCGCCAAGGACATATCGCCTGAGCAAATAATGTGTCCATCGGCATAAACGTGTACATAGTCCGGCTGCAAATAAGTCAAAAGTTTGACATGGTGAGTGATAACCAAAAGAGAAGTATCTTTGGTGCGCAGGCGGTTAACACTTTCGGCCACAATTTTAATAGCGTCAACATCTAGTCCGGAATCCGTTTCATCAAGAATAGCCAGAGCCGGCTCCAGCAAACTCATTTGCAAAGCTTCCAAGCGTTTTTTTTCTCCGCCGGAAAAACCGACATTCATTTCACGCTTTAACATTTCTCCGCTGATATTCAGTTCTTTAGCTTTAGTCCGTAAAAGTTTCAAAAATTCGGCAGCATCAAGCTCCGGCTGGTTCATAGCTTTGCGTTTAGCATTTACTGCGTGCTTTAAAAAGCTGCTGCAGCTGACACCTGAAATAGCCACCGGCGCCTGCATACTCAAAAACAAACCGAGCCAAGCGCGTTCTTCCGGTTTTAAGGCGAGTAAATTTTGCCCTGCAAATTCGGCGCTGCCAGCGGTTACTTCATAATCCGGCTTGCCTGCCAAAACATAAGATAAAGTGGATTTTCCAGCGCCGTTAGGTCCCATCAGCGCGTGTACTTCGCCTTTGTTGATTGTCAAATTTAAGCCTTTGATTATTTCTTTTTCCGGCACGCGGGCGCACAAATTTTTAATTTCTAACAATTTTTCTGACATAACTTAATCCTTTATCCAACGCCGCCTTCTAGGCTGATATTTATTAATTTAGCCACCTCAATGGCAAATTCCATTGGCAAATGCTGCATAACTTCTTTACAAAAACCGTTTACAATAAGCCCGATTGCTTCTTCTTCGGAAATTCCGCGCTGTTGACAATAAAACAGCTGTTCATCGCTGATTTTTGAGGTTGTGGCCTCGTGTTCCAGAACCGCCGACTTATTTTTGTTGGTAATATACGGCACCGTGTGCGAGCCGCAAGTCGAGCCAATCAGCAAACTGTCGCATTGCGAATAGTTGCGGGCGTTGTCGGCGTTTTTAGACACGGCAACTAAGCCGCGGTAGGTTTGGTTTGAACAGCCGGCAGAAATACCCTTTGAAATAATTTTGGAAGTGGTGTTTTTACCGATATGAATCATTTTAGTACCGGTATCTGCTTGTTGACGGTTATTTGTAATGGCTACCGAATAAAACTCACCGGAAGAATTGTCTCCTTCCAAAACACAGGACGGATACTTCCAAGTCACAGCCGAACCGGTTTCAACCTGTGTCCACGAAATTTTTGCATTGCGACCGCGGCAGGCCGCTCTTTTGGTCACAAAGTTATAAACACCGCCTTTGCCGTCCTTGTCCCCCGGATACCAGTTCTGCACGGTGGAATATTTAACTTCGGCGTCGTTCAAAACCACAATTTCCACAATGGCTGCGTGCAGTTGATTTTCATCACGCTGCGGCGCTGTACAGCCTTCCAAATATGAAACATAGCTGTTGTCTTCGGCAATTATGAGTGTGCGTTCAAATTGACCGGTATTTTTTGCGTTTATGCGGAAATAGGTGGAAAGTTCCATTGGACAGGTAACGCCTTTGGGAATGTACACAAACGAGCCATCGGTAAACACTGCCGAATTTAAGCAGGCAAAAAAGTTGTCGGTATAGGGAACAACCGAGCCTAAATATTTTTGCACTAAATCGGGATGTTCTTTAACGGCTTCGGAAATAGAGCAAAAAATAATCCCTTTATCAGCTAGTCGGGCGCGATAGGTTGTGGCAACCGAAACACTGTCAAACACGGCGTCCACAGCCACACCGGATAGAACTTCTTGTTCTTTGAGCGGAATACCCAAACGATTATATGTGTCTAAAAGATTTTTATCCACTTCATCTAAGCTTTTGGGTTTGGCTTTTTGCACCGGAGCTGCATAGTAGCTTAAATTTTGATAGTCTATTTTATCATACACCAGCTTGGCCCAGCTAGGCTCTTCCATAGTCAGCCAATGACGATAAGCTTTCAAACGGCGTTCCAAAAGCCAGTCCGGTTCGCCTTTTTTCGCCGAAATCAGTCGGATAATATCCTCGTTCAGACCTTTGGGAGCGGTGTCAGCTTCTATGTCTGTCACAAAGCCGTATTTATATTTTTTACCGCTGAAGTCCTCTATTTCTGGTTTTTCAACCACCTTAATATCCTTTGTTATTACATCTAAAAACTGATGCATCATAAGCAAAAAGCATAAAAAAATCAATACTTGTTTACTTAATATTTATTTATTCGGATTAAACTAACAAAATGTAGAAAAGGAAAGAAAATGATTTATGGACTTCTGGGCGTAATTGCTTTTTTAATAATATATGCGGTGCTGCTGCATATAAAACTGCATGAAATGGGAGAATTGGTGCAGGAAAGCAATATTTTGACTGCTAATGAGAGCGCACGTTTGCAAAATTATTATCTGAAGTTTAATATAGATAAAGATATGAAAATTACTCAGGTTAACAGCGATACGCTGAGCTATAGCGGCTATACTCGTGAAAGTTTGATAGGTCAAAATGTTTTGGGTACTTTGCTCAAAGATGTTCCGGCTAATAAAGAAATGCTTGATGAAAGTTTTAGACAGCTAAAGAAAAAGAAAAGAATTATTTCATCTGAACAAGTGTTGCAAAAAGCTAATGGCACAAAGATTCCAGTGTTGTTGCGGGCGCGTCCGATTTTGAATGAATTGCTGCATTGCCGCGGTATCAGTTTTTGGGGATATCCGCTCAAACAGCAGCTTAATTTAGAAAAGCAACTGCGTCAAGAGCAAGAAAAAGACCAGCTGATTGGTGAAATTCTGAATGCCGAAAGTTTTTGCAAATATCTTGAAGATAAAGCAAAAATCTGTAACCGTTATAACAAGCCTTTGCTGCTGATAGTTGTTGAACTTGCCGATATTTATAATTTTGTTAATAAAGGTTTTAGTTTTGAAAAAGGCGATAAATTGCTGCGCCTTGCTGCTGACGCTTGTGTGGAAAGTACGGGCAAAGACGCCGTAATCGGTCGTTTTGAACATACAAAAATCGGTATTATACTAGAAAATTTTGCTGATGAAAAAATAGAAGAGCTGACTCAAATTCTTTGGGATAACTTAATCGCCAATGTCCGTAAGCTGAATGTTGACAAAGTCAACGCCGGTATGATTGGTATTTATTATACACGGCGCAAAAACAACGACGAGGCAGAAAATATGCTGTCGCGCACCCGTAAATATTTGAGCAACAGTTTGGCGATTCATCGTTATGGTGTTGGAACCAGAGATAAAAAGTAAGTAAAATAATTGAGGAAAACTTGATTTTGAAGAGATTTGTTTACATAGCCGTTTTATTGCTTGGTTTGACTGGGTGCGCCGGACAAGGCTGGATTTGGAATGGCTGGGGTTCTTCAAATTATGTGACTGTGCAGCGCGGTGATACTCTATATAGTATTTCTCGCCGCTATGGAGTTCCGTTAAAAGATTTAATCAACACCAATAATCTGCACGCTCCGTATACCTTGCGTGTGGGGCAGCGTTTAAGTCTACCGGCGAAGCAATATCATACGGTGCAGCGCGGTGACACTTTATATAGTATAGCGCGGCAATATAATGTTGATGTGACATCGCTCAGCCGTGTCAATAATTTGCAAACACCATATTCATTAAATGTGGGGGATAGACTGGTGCTGCCGGCTTCGGTAGGAAGTGCGCCGGCGGCGTCATATAATGCGGTCCAAAGTCAAAACACAGTGCAAACAACGTCAAAATCAACAGCTTACACACCGATAAAATCGGCGTCGATAACCGATAGCTATGTGGCGCCAAAGGCACGCAAAACTAAGTTCGATTGGCCGGTTAAGGGAACAATTATTTCCGGTTACGGTAATTTAGGCAGCGGTCGTAAAAACGATGGTATAAACATTAAAGCAGCGCTTGGAACTAACGTAAAAGCAGCGGATTCTGGCACGGTTGCTTATGCCGGAAACGAGCTTAAAGGCTTTGGCAATTTGATTTTAATCAAACATGCAGATGGTTGGATAACCGCCTATGCACATAACGACAGATTGTTTGTTAAAAAAGGTCAAAAAGTGACGCGCGGCGAAAAAATTGCCACTGTGGGCAGCACCGGCAGTGTGACAACACCGCAGCTGCACTTTGAAGTCCGTTCGGGTAAAAAAGCCGTTAATCCGCGGCCATACCTTCCATAAAGCTTAAAAATTCCGTTAATAACTTGAAATTTTAGTTTTTTCTCACAATAAATTGATGTAAAACTAACGCATAAATTTATGTGAAAGGAGAAAAAAATGCTAATTAGTGATGCTTTTGCTGCAGCCGGCGAGGCTGGCGCACAAGGCGGTTCTATGGCTGTAACATTGACACAGCTCGGTTTAATTTTAATAATTTTTTACTTTTTCCTCATTCGTCCGCAAACTAAAAAAATCAAAGAGCATGCGGCAATGGCGGAAGGGCTTAAAGTTGGTGATAAAGTACTGACCAGCGGCGGTATCTATGGTAAAATTACCAAGCTTGACGGTGCTGAAGTAACAGTAGAAATCGCCAGCGGCGTCAATGTTGTGGTTGAACGCATGACTATTAACGGCGTTGTGGCTCCAAAAGACACAAAAAATGAAACAAAGCCTGCTAAAACAAAGGCTAAAAAAACAAAATAAAAGGAAACTCAGATGTATAAATTATCTCTGCAAAGAATTTTGATTATCATCGGTATCTGTCTGGTTGGCGTATTTTTTGCTATTCCGAATATGCTGCCAAACCAGAAAAATTTGCCAAAGTGGTGGCAGCCGGTTAGTTTGGGCTTGGATTTGCAAGGCGGTTCAAGCTTGTTATTACAAGTTAAAATGGACGATGTTTTGAAAGACAAAATGAGTACGCTGGAGGATTCTGTGCGTACTTCTTTGCGTGAACATAAAATCCGCTACCAAGATTTAAAATCGTCTAATAAAGGTGTTTTTGTTAAAATTTCGGACTATGCTGCCCGTGATAAAGCCAAAGAAGCTTTTCGCAAACTTGATGAAGGCTTGGTTGTTACCGATGACGCCAACGGCGAAGGTTTGGTGACTATTGCTTATAGCGAGCAAGCTATTACCGCGTTGAAATATCAGGTTATTGACCAGTCAATCGGTATTGTCCGCCGCCGTATTGATGAGCTTGGAACCAAAGAGCCGAGTATTCAAGGGCAGGGTACAGACCGTATTTTGGTGCAATTGCCGGGTGTGCAGAATCCTGAAAGTGTGAAAATCCTTTTAGGTAAAACCGCTAAAATGTCTTTCCATTTGGTTGATGAAACAACCAGTGTTGCTCAGGCTAAACGTGGTAAAATCAGCAAAACTTCCCGCGTGATGAACGGTTCGGAAGGCGAGCAATATGTTGTGATTAAAAAACCGGTTGTCGGCGGTGAAAATTTGACTGACGCTCGTGTTTCTTTTTCTGACGGTATGCCGGTTGTAAGTTTCCGTTTCAACACTATTGGCGGCCGCAAATTCGGCGAAGTGACCAGCAGTCACGTTGGTGAAAGATTGGCTATTGTTTTGGATAATGAGGTTATTTCTGCGCCAAATATTCAAGGTCCAATTACCGGCGGCAGCGGTATCATTACCGGTAACTTTACCACTAAAACAGCCAATGATTTGGCTTTGTTGCTGCGTTCCGGTGCGTTGCCTGCTCCGTTGGAAGTGATAGAAGAAAGAACAGTCGGCGCAGGTTTGGGCGCGGATTCTATTCATGACGGCGTTGTTGCTTCTATTGTCGGTTTGGTTGCCGTTGTTGTGTTTATGGTTGCCGCGTATGGTTTGTTTGGTGTGATGGTTGATATTACCGTTTTGCTCAACATTGTTTTGATGCTTGGCATTATGAGCTTTATGGGCACAACTTTGACCTTGCCTGGTATTGCCGGTATCATTTTAACCATGGGTATGGCGGTTGATGCCAATATTTTGATTTTTGAACGTATGCGTGAAGAAGTTAATAAAGGCCGTTCTATCCGTGATGCCATTACCTTGGGCTTTACTGAAGCTTACCGCACTATTGTTGACTCCAACTTGACCACTATGGTTGCCGGTTTTGTGCTGTTTTATTTTGGCAGTGGTCCGGTTAGAGGTTTTGCCGTAACTTTGATTATCGGTATTATCACTTCAATGTTTACTTCGGTAACAGTAAGCCGTTTGCTGGTAGAAGCTTGGATGGCTAAATTCAAACCGACTAAACTTCCACTCTAAAAAATAAAGGATAATAAAATGAAAATATTTAGTTGGATTATAAAAGATACAAGTATTGACTTTTTAGGTTTTCGTAAAATTGCTTATGCTATTACAGCAGTGCTTTTTGCGGCCTCAATAGCCAGTGTTGCCGTCCGTGGTTTTAACTATGGTATTGACTTTTCCGGCGGCGTGCTGATAGAAGTCAAAAGTAAAAATGGTCCGGTGGATGTGGATAAAGTCCGCAGCGAGCTGGATACTTTGAATTTGGATGAATTGAACCTGCAATCATTTGGCGATGCTCAAGACGAACTGATGATTAGAGCTCAGGCTAACAACGCCGATGAAGAAAGTCAGCGTGTTGCTGTGCAGCAAATCAAAAAGATGCTGGAAAATGATTTCACTTTTGAAAGAATAGAATCTGTTGGACCGCAAGTTGGCGATGAACTGAAACTTTCTGGAATATTGGCATCGGTGTTTGCTATGCTTGCCATTAGTATGTATATTTGGTTCCGTTTTGAATGGAAATTTGCTGTTGGCGCTTTAATTGGCTTGTTCCATGATTTGCTGATTACGGTTGGTCTGGTTTCTATTTTCCATTTGGATTTCAGCTTGACCACTATTGCCGCTATTTTGACTTTGGCTGGTTATTCTGTAAACGATACGGTTGTGACCTATGATCGTGTGCGTGAAAACCTGCAGAAGTATAAAAAAATGCCGCAATATGATTTGTTGAACAAAAGTATTAATGACATTTTCTCGCGTACTATTTTGACCGGTATCACCACATTTTTGGCCTCGGCTGCTTTGTTGGTGTTTGGCGGCGACGCTTTGCACAGCTTTGCGTTTGTTATTACGACTGGTATTGTTATTGGTACATTTTCATCAATCTTTATCTGCGTTCCTATAATCAATATGTTTGATTTACGGGCAACACCAGATGAAAAAGATGTAAATCCGTTTGGCAATGTCCAATAAGTAAATTTGCAATAAAAAGCTGGCAAAGGCAGTTCAAAATGATGAACTGCCTTTGTTATTTTTTATCTTTATGGAAACATAACAGAAAATTGGCAAGTATTATCACTGCAGGAACAGCCTTTAGCGGCTAAGTCCGGTGACATAGGTAAAACATCGTTGTTATACTTGCATCTGCTTACAATACTGCCTACACTCAAGACGCCAATAATAGCCAGAACTCCCAACATTTCAATCATTGACCGGCCAAAATTATCACAATCAGTCCACTCTATACACAATTAGAAAAAACTTTCCGTAAAAAATATTTTTTGCACAGACTGCTGTCTATTCGTAAAAAACAAAAAAAAGCCTCCACAGATTTTGAGCAATGGAGGCTTAAAAAAAGATAAATTATGAAAGTTTTATAACTAGCGTCCGCCCTGAGTTCTAGCAGCAACATTCATATTAACCTGAGTTTGTCTTGTCGGAGCTGTTTGAGTTTGAGTCTGATTTTGAGCCTCTTTTTCCCTGTTGTGTTGTTTTATGGAGGCTTCGGTCAAAACTACTTTTACATCATAATATTTTGCATAATCCATAGCATTTTTACCGGCGGAATTTTTAGCTTTTACATCTGCGCCCATTTCAGTCAAAGTTTTTACGGTATTAGTCGCATTTATATCAGTCGCACTTCTATTAGTCGCATATATTAACGCAGTATTGCCCCAATTATCTGCATCGTTAACATTGGCTCCAGCTTCTATCAAGAGTTTTGCCGCATTTGTATGTCCTTTATTTGCAGCTCCCATCAACACAGAACTACCGTTTTGGTCTTTATAGTTTACGTCGCCTCCTAATTCAATTAAAGCCTGTATCTGTTCTTTATTGGTTACTTCTGTCAACATATAATTGGCTCTGTTTGAACGAGTTTTCGGATTTTGTTCATTGGCTATATCTTTTATGGCATCATCAACTAAAATTGGTTTTACGTAATTGTAGGAATTTGCATCAGCATATTGGAACGCTTCTTTGCCTTTATTATCTTTATCGTGCAAGTTTGCGCCGTGGTCAAGCAAAGTTTGAATAACTTCATTACTGCAATGATTTTCAAAAGCGTGAGCTAACACGGATTTTCCTTCATTATCTTTTTCTTGTATCATTGCATTGACATCTAAGCCTTTAGCTTTAGCGGTGTCCAAAATTAAATCTAAGGCTTCTTTATTTTTGACACTCATCAACGCTGTTACACCGGCATCGTTTTTGTTTGTGATATCTGCTCCGGCTTCTATCAAAAGTTTAGCTTTTTCAATGTGATTTTCAATATTATTGATTGCGCAGTTGAAAGCAGTATTTCCATAATTATCTTTTGCTTCAATATCAGCACCGGCAGTAATAACAGCTTTTACCGCTTCAGGATTTTTTATAGTCATTAGAGCTGTTTTACCATACTCGCCTTTTACATTTACATCAGCTCCTAATTCTATAAAAGCCGGTGCAGCCAAATCTCCATAGTTAATCAATGGAGTATTACCATATTTATCTTTAAAATCAGGATTTATTCGACCATTATTGATTGCATTTATAGTATCTTGACACAAAACAAGATCTCTATTTGGTTTATTAAGATATTCCGTACACAGTTTACCTTGTTTATCTGTTAAATATATGTTTGCGTTGTTTTTAAGCAGTAACTTTGTTTCTTCTTGTTCTATCCAATTACCGGTGTACATTATAGGCGTTTTGCCTGTACTTAAGTCTTGAACGTTTACATCGGCACCAAGCTCTATTAAAGTTTGCATTAACGCAAGTTTTTTATGATTATCAAATCCGTTATCTACTGGAGTTTTTTTTACAACTTTCAGCAAAGGCGTGTCGTTAAGGTCATTTCTATTGTTGATACAGTAGCTTGCCTCCTTAGTTACAAATTCCTTAATTTTATTCAAATTTTCATCTGTTGGTGAAGCAAAATATTCATTTATTTGTTTCATCAAATAATCAAGTCTGCTATCCATAGCTTTCCTCCGCTAAAATTCTATTTTACATATCATATAATATTTTGATTTTTTTGTCAACGCGTTTT
>OJAW01002059.1_pt1 | contig 10575 bp, 10 predicted proteins | sample 1589151 | NCBI WGS metagenome assembly OJAW01 (sample SAMN03283290) | human gut metagenome | biome: human-associated habitat; material: feces | host: Homo sapiens | place: Peru | collected 2012 | reverse complement strand
GACTTTACGAATGGACTATTTCCCGTTATGCGGACTTTGCCTATTTTGTGTTCAATGTGACTAGCACTGGCCGCGTGTACTACAACAATGCGAATAATGCGTTCGGGGTGCGCCCAGTCTTCTATCTCTCATCTTCCGTGAACTATGCATCGGGAAGCGGCACAGCCGCTGATCCGATTTTGGTAAACTAGGATTGGACATGCCTGTCTAGCGCGTCCGCGTGCTAGGTCAGGCCGGGTGAAAAATAAGTGCGAAGGTAAGAAATTGGCGTGGTTGAAGACCCCAACTGCCGAGTCTCGCGGTTTGTGCGAGGTGAGGCAGCGGTGCCAAGTTATCAACAAAAAGTGTAAAAAAATGGGCGTTTAATGGTAGTTTAGTTAATGTAAGGCCTAAGAAATTAGGGTAATCTTGTGGATAAATTTCCCGTAATGCGGACAATGCCTATAATGTGTTCAATGTGAATAACACTGGCAACGTGAACAACAACAATGCGAATAATGCGTACGGGGTGCGCCCAGAGACCTTTATAGTTCTAGTGATTATAAGATTAAGGTTTTATAGTGAATGAGATAGAGGACAAAGATTATCCTGTGGCTAAATGCTGCGAATGAGGAGTGTGGACGGGTTTTGCATACGTGCAATCCCTGCCAGCCACACTATATGTTGCAATTAAAGGAATTAAAGAAAGTAAAGGAGTAAAAAAGTGGAAAAAAATTGTGTGGTTCTGTATAAAGCAGGAAAATTTTATAGTGCATATGGGGATTGTGGTATCATTATACATAACTTAATGGGGTATAAATATGTGGAGTATAAACACTCAGCAGGTTTTCCAGAAAGTTCTATAGCTAAAGTTAAAAAAGCACTTGAAGATGCCAAATTACCATATATAATATATGAAAAAGAAACACTACTTGAAGAGTCTAAAGGACTTAAAAAAAATTATAATATTATATTAAAAGAATCTTTAAAAAAAATGGAAATGGAAACTAGACTTAATAGATTACAAACTAAACTTGATAATTTTTCTTTAAATGACTTAGAAAAAGTTGTCGAAGGTATAGAGGATAGTACTATTAATGAATAATGATAAATTCTTGATAATTAAAAATATCAAGATTTTTATATTGAGTTTAGAAAAATTATTAATTACGTTTCCTAAAAAAGATATGTTTAGTAAAAATATGGTATATCAAGATGCCTTAGATATCCTAGAGCTGGTTACTAAAGCTAACTATGAAAATAGGATAGACTATAAAAAGACATATCAAATAGAAGCTTTATCTAAGATAAATAAGATAGATTTTTATTTAGAAAGAGCATATAAATTTAGATATATAAGTGAAAGACAATGTATTAATGCAATAAGTGATTTAGAAAAGATAAATAAAATGATATATACTTGGTGTAAGAATGAAAAATAGTATATCTTTAGATAATTTGTTATTTATATATGAAAAAGAGATTAGTAAGAATATTAAGAATAAGAAAAAATTATATGACTTTGAAATAAATAAAATGCAGTATATAGAAAATATTATATATATGCTTAATAATGGTTATGTGGGACATAACCATTATAATATATTTTTAATATATGAACCTAAATGTAGATTAGTTATGAGTTTATCTGTTAAAGATAAAGTTATAAATCATTTTGTTACTAGATATATACTAGAAAATAAACTAACTAAGTATTTAGATGATAGAAATGTTGCTACTAGAAAAGGTATGGGTACTGATTATGCTGTTAAGTTAGTTATTAAGTATATGAATAAGTTAAAACAAAAATATGATAAATTTTATGTTCTTAAACTAGATATTAGTAAATATTTTTATAGTATAGATCATGAAGTTTTAAAAAACTTAATGATAGATAAATTAGATACTTATGAATATGATATTATTAATAAAATAATAGATAGTACTAATAAAAAGTATATTAATGATACTATTAATTATTTAAAACTTAAAAACAATGTAGATATACCATTATATGAATATAATAAGGGTTTACCTATAGGTAATATGACTAGTCAGTTTTTATCTATATATTATTTATATAAGTTAGATCATTATATAGTAAATAATTTACATTTAAAATATTATGTTAGATATATGGATGATTTTATTATATTTGATAATGATTTAAATCATTTAAAAAAGTGTAAAGATATAATAATAGATATTCTAGAAAATGAATATAAATTAAAGGTTAATAAAAAGAAGACATGGATATGTAATATAGATAGTGGTTTTAGTTTTTTAGGATATACATGTAAAGTGATAGATAATAAGACTATTGTTAGAATAAAGAAAAGTAATATAGATAAAATAAAGAAAAGAGTTAAAGAAGTAAAGTATTTATATGATAATAAAAGAATAGATATTTATAAAGCTTTTTGCACTATTATGACCTACACTTATAGTTATAAGTTTAGTGATAATAAAAAGATAAAGAAAGTTATAAATAGGTATTGGTATGAAAAATAAATATTACTTTTTTAAAAGAATATATAAGGAATATGTTGTTATTATAGAGATTAAAGGTAAATATAAAAGTTATGGACATGATAAAAAATTAATTAAATATATAAAGAATAAAGATATAAATTATGTAATTGTGGATAGTGATTTTAAAGTAAGTGTAGTGCAAGTAAATCATATTAATAATTATAAGAAATATTTAATAATGAATTGGATTAAAAATAAATGTATATAAGTATGTGATAGCTACTTATAATTTTAACATTAGAGTTGCCACCTTAGTAAGTTTTAGAGTGATTTGATATAACATGATAGTTACGTTAAATTTTTAATTTATAAAAATAAATTAAGTTAAAAACATGGCAATGTCCATGTTTTTTTGATATAATTATTTTAGAATTGAGGTATAAAAATGAATGAAGAAGTAATAAGTAAAGTTAGTAAAAAAATAAATTTGAAGGAATATCAAATTAAAAATGTTATTGGTATGCTTAGTGAAGGAGCAACAATACCATTTATGGCTCGTTATAGAAAAGAAGTAACTGGTAATTTAAATGAAGATGAATTAAGATTAATTGAAACTGAATATAACTATATGGTTAATTTAGAAAATAGAAAAGAAGATGTAAAAAGATTAATTGATGAAAAGGGTATGCTTACGGAAGAATTAGTTAAAGCAATATATGAAGCTAGTAAGTTAAGTGAAGTTGAAGACATATATGCTCCATTTAAAGAAAAGAGAAAAACTAAAGGTACTGAAGCAATTAAGTTAGGATTAGAGCCTTTAGCTAAAATAATTATGACTTTACCAAATAAGACTAGAGATGAAGTTGCTAAAGATTTTATTAATGAAAATGTTAAAAGTGTTGATGATGCTATAATTAATGCTGGATATATAATTGCAGATTGGATTAGTGATAAACCTAAGTATCGTAAATCGATTAGAAATTATTATTGGTATAATGGGCTTGTTAAAGGTAAACTTAAAAAAGGTGCTGTTGATGAGGCTAAAACATATGAAATTTATTATGATTTTGAGTGTAAGATAACTAATATTAAACCACATCAAGTACTTGCTTTAGCTCGTGCTGATAAAGAAAAAGTTGTAACATATTCACTTAGTTTAGATAAAAGTGGAGTTATTAAATATTTAGAAGAACAAGTAATAGGTAATAAAAAATCACCATTAGTTGATGATATGAAAGTATTTATTGAAGATGCATGGAAGAGATTATTAGAACCTTCTTTAGAGCGAGATATTAAAGCAGAACTTTATGATAAAGCTAGTGAGTTTGGGATAGATGAGTTTGGAAATAACTTAGAAAATTTATTACTTACTCCGCCGATTAAAGGTAGTGTAGTGCTTGGATTTGATCCAGCATTTAGAACAGGATGTAAGCTTGCTGTATTAAATGAAAATGGTGATGTATTAGAAATTGGAGTAATTTATCCACATGAACCAAAAAAAGAAGTAGATATGGCTGAAAAGATAATGCTTGCTTTAATACAAAAACATAATGTTAAGATAATTGCTATTGGTAATGGAACTGCTTCTCGAGAAAGTGAAATGTTTGTTGCTAACTTAATTAAAAAATATAATTTGGATGTTAAATATGTTATTGTTAGTGAAGCTGGAGCTAGTGTTTATTCTGCAAGTCCTCTTGCTAAAAAAGAATTTCCTGATTATTCTGTTGAACAAAGAAGTGCTGTTTCAATTGGAAGAAGATTACAAGATGCTTTGTCTGAACTTGTTAAAATTGACCCAAAGAGTATTGGGGTAGGTTTATATCAACATGATTTGAAACAAAAAGAGTTAGATGATGAGCTTAGTTTTGTTGTAAGTAAAGTTGTTAATGAAGTAGGTGTTAATTTAAATAATGCTAGTGATAGTATTTTGAGTCATGTGTCTGGTTTAAATAAAAAAGTCATTGGAAAGATGCAAGAATATAAAAAGAAAAATGGGGGATTTAAATCACGTGAAGAACTAAAAAAAGTTGCTGGTATGGATGATAAAGTATTTGAACAATCTGCTGGTTTCTTAAGAATTTTTGGAGTTAATCCTTTAGATAAAACTAATATACATCCAGAAGATTATGAAATTGTTAATAAAATACTTAGTGATAATAACATTGATGTAAATTTAGTTGGTACTAAAAATATGGAAGATAGTTTAAGTAATATTAAAGATGTTGTTAGTAGATATGATATTTCTAATGAATTATGGGATATGATTAAAAATAACTTAGTTAATGGTGTAATAGACCCAAGAGATGAAATAAAACAAATGACATTAAGAAGTGATGTATTAACTATTGATGATTTAGAAGTTGGTATGAGCTTAGAAGGTACAGTTAGAAATGTAACTGCTTTTGGAGCTTTTGTAGATATTGGACTTCATGATGATGGACTTGTGCATATTTCTAAGATGAGTAAATCATTTGTAAAACATCCAAGTGAAATACTTAAAGTTGGAGATATAATAACAGTGTATGTTTGTGGAATAGATAAAGAAAAAGGAAGAGTTAATTTATCTTTAATAGAGGAGTAAGATATGAAGTTGTTTAAATTAATTAAGTTATTAATTGTTATAATAGTTGTTGGTGGTTTGTTTTTGTTACTTACTAATAAGACTTTTGTGTATGATAAATATAAAAATGATAATGTAAAGGAAGGTATACCTATTAGTAGATTTATGTATGTAAGAGAGAATAATTTAGATGTAACATTTTATACTTTTGTAAGTGTAGAAAAGTTAGAAAGTGTTAAAGATGAATACTTAAAAACATTAGATGAGTGTTATGGAAAATATTACTATGATAAAGATAATGATATTACAATAACTAATTATGAAATAAAGAGTGATAAATATTATAAAGAAGTAAATATTAGTTATGTAAAGGATAATTATTGTAGTAGTGAATATAAATTAAGTGATATGTGGGTTTATGAATATAATAGTTTGAGTGCTTATTTAGATGGTGATATAAGTGAAAAAGCTATAAGTAGTTTAATAGATAAAGTTTATAATAGTAAAAGAGTAGAACCTGTTATAAGTGATTATAAAAATGAATATAGTTTTAAAGTAAATTGTGATAAAAATAAAGAACCATATACCCTAGTATTTGAAGATTTTGGAGATAATCAATTAATTGTAAAAAAGGAAGTAGATGGTAAGTTAATGTTTGCTGTTTATGAAATAGATAATGTAAGAAGTTATTTAGGAGGTTTAAGTGAAATTAAGTAAGAAAGATATTAAATTAATTATATTATATACTGTTTTATTAGTATTTAGTTTTGTTTATATTAAGTATTTGTATGTTTGTTTAAGATATGTTATTAAAATATTTATGCCATTTATAATAGGTTTAATGATAGCATTTGTTTTAAATGTATTAGTTGGTGTTATTGAGAATAAATGGTTTAAAAAGTTAAAATGGAGTAGTAGTGCTAAGCGAGGTATTAGTTTAACTATATCTATATTGTTAGTAATTGGGTTCTTTATATTATTAATGCTTTTAATTATACCTAACTTACAAGATACTATTGTGATATTTGCTGAAAATATACCTAATTATTTAAGTAATTTAAAAGATGTATTAGTTAGGTTTAATATATCTGATAATGTTATTATTGATATAATGAATACTTTAAATAATTTAGGGGATAGTGCTAGAGATTATGTTATTAATAATAGTGGTAAAGTAATTGAAGTTACTTTTGGTATTGCTAGTAATGTTGTTGATGCTTTTGTTAATATGTTTATTGGAATTGTTTTTGCAATATATTTCTTAGTTGATAAAGAAAAGATAAGTAAACAAGTAGTTAAAATTATGGATGCTTATTTACCAAAGAAAAAGGCAAAGAAAATAAAAGATATTGCTAGTTTATCAAATAAAGTGTTTACTAATTTTGTTAGTGGTCAATGTTTGGAAGCTATTATTATTGGTGTGTTATGTTTCTTTGGTATGATTATTTTAAGGCTTCCTTATGCTGGTGCTATTTCAGTTTTAGTGGGATTTACAGCATTAATACCAGTTTTTGGGGCATTTATTGGAACAATTTTAGGAGCTTTCTTAATATTTATGATAAATCCTTTAGAAGCAATTATATTTGTTATTTTTATTATAGTTTTACAACAACTTGAAGGTAATTTGATTTATCCTCATGTGGTTGGTAAGTCTGTAGGACTTCCTGGTATTTGGGTTTTAGTTGCTGTAACTGTTGGTGCAAGTATTAATGGAGTTTTAGGTATGCTTTTAAGTGTTCCTTTGGCATCAATAATGTATAGTATATTAAAAACTGATGTTAATTTAAAAATAAAAAGTACAAGTGATTAAGTCTTGTACTTTTTTTGAAGAACATCCAAAGGTCATGCCTTTTGGTAAAAATATGAAAAAGAGATGTTCTTCTTAATATAATTATATTTTATTATTGATATAATGTCAAATTATATTTGAAAAAAATTGTAATTTTTAGTAAAAATATTAACTTATTTTGATATTTATTTAATTTTGTTATATAATATGAGTGTGTTTTCTGGTTAGAACAATAATAAATAAAAGCTGGACAAGGCTTTTGTTATAATTAGGTTTTTCTGATGGGAATAAATTATAGTATAAATAGAAAAGAGGTAAATATATGTATAGAGAAGATTTTCCTATGTTAAAACAAGATATTATATACTTTGATAATGGTGCTACAAGTTTAAAGCCCCAATGTGTTATAAATAAAATGACTGAGTATTATGAAAAATATAGTGCTAATGCTCATCGAGGAGATTATGATATTTCTTTTAAAGTGGATGTTGAATATGAAAATGCTCGTGAAGAAGTAAAAAACTTTATTAATGCTAAATCTAAAGAAGAAGTAGTATTTACAAGTGGTACAACTGATTCTTTAAATATGATTGCTAGTGGTTTTTTTGGAAATTTACTAGATGCTGGAGATGAAATTTTAATTACAACTAGTGAACATGCCTCAAATGTTCTACCTTGGTTTAGATTAAGTAAAGATATAGGTTGTGTTGTTAATTTTATTCCGTTAGATGAGTCACTTCATGTAACTATAGATAATGTTAGAAAAAGTATAACTCCGAATACTAAAGTTATTGCACTTGCTGGTATTACTAATGTTGTTGGTGATATTAGACCAATTAAAGAAATTACTAAGCTTGCTCATGAACATGATATATTTGTGGTTGTTGATGGAGCTCAAATGGTTCCGCATTTAAAAACTGATGTTCAAGATTTCGATATTGACTTTTTAGCTTTTTCTGGACATAAAATGCTTGGCCCAACTGGAGTTGGAGTATTATATGGTAAGAAAGAATTACTTGAAGAATTAGAACCTATTAATTTAGGTGGAGGAATGAATGAATCTTTTGATACTGTTGATAGTGTTTATTTGAAAGATTTACCTACAAGACTTGAAGCGGGTACTCCGAATATTGCTGGTGTTATTGGTTTAGGTGAAGCTATTAGATATATTAATAAAATTGGTATGGATAAAATTCATGAAAGAGAATTACATTTAAGAGATTATTTGATTGAAAAATTAATGCCTTTAAGTCATGTTGATATAATTAATTTAGAAGCTGATAGTGGAATTTTAGCATTTAATGTTGATGGTATCTTTAGTCAAGATGTTGCTTATTACTTAAATAAATATAATGTTTGTGTAAGAGCTGGTAATCATTGTGCTAAAATACTTAAAAATGCTACTGGGGTTACAAATACTTTAAGAGTTAGTTTATTTTTCTATAATACTGAAAAAGAAATTGATGAATTTGTTGAACTATTAAAAAATAAAGAAAAAATAGAAGAGGAAATGATTTAATCTTCTATTTTTTTAGAATTTGATTTTTTTTCAATTGCTTTATGATAAACTTTTAAAACTTCTGATGCAAATACTTCTTTTGAATATTTATATGTACTGTTTCTTGCATTAGTTGACATATCTTTGTAAAGTTTTTTATCATTCATAAGTTTAAAAATGTAATCTTTAAATTCATTATCATTTTTAAATAAATATCCATTATAATTTGGTTCAATCATAGCTTTAAATGAGTCATCTTCAATGCAAATAGTTGGTTTTGATGCTGCAAGACCTTCAATAATTGTGAGACCTTGGGTTTCAGTTTTAGAAAATGATACAATAACATTAAAAGTGTTGAAATATGCTGGAACTAAATCATAGTTTACTTTGTCTGTAAAAATAATATAATCTTCTAAATGTAGTTTTTTTGTTAGTTCTTTTAAATTGTCTAAATCTGGTCCTCCACCGACAAGCATAACTTTTATATTTGTGTTTACTTTAATCATTTCTTTAATGTTGTAAAATAGTTTGTCAAAGCTCTTTTCAGGAGCAATTCTTCCAACTGAACCAATAATAAAATCGGTATCTTTTATTTTATATTTCTTTTTTATACTTTCAATTTCTTTTTTTATGTTTGAAGTAAGTTTAAACTTATCAATGTCTATTCCTGTGGGAATAACATTTATTGGTTGAGAAATATTGTACTTATTTATAAATAAATCTTTTATTTTATCGGTTGGAACTATTAATTCATCACATTTTTTTTCACAATAATATTTTGTTATTTTGATAGCAAGTTTTTTGGCTAGATTATTAAAATGTCCATGTGTTACATAGTGTACATAATCTTCATATAAGGTGTGGTAGGTGTGAACTATTGGTAGATTTAGTTTTTTAGCAACAATTCTTGAAAAATAACCAATACCAAATTCTGTTTGAGAATGAATTACATCTAGGTGCCAGTTTTTAATTATTTTCATGGCTTTTTTAGAGTAGATACCAGTTAATTTTGTTTCATATATTCCTGTTTTTATTCCTGGTAAATATATTATTCTGTTTTTATCATCATATATAAATTTATTATTATCTAAGTTTGCTGTTACTATAAAAACTTCATGATGCATTTTTTCTAATGCTGTTTTTAACATTTTTATGCTTGTTGTTACTCCGGAGATGTGGGGTTCATATGCATCTGTAAATATACCTATTTTCATTTTCTACCTCGTTTTCTATATAACAAGTATAATATATTTTCTATGATTTGTATACAAAATGTTAAAAAATGTTGGTTTTTTAGTAATTTTTTTAAAACTAAAATTTCCCTAAGAATGGGAGTAAAACACGTGATTTTGTCGAATTTTGTCGGAAATTTTTTCTCCATATTTTCATTCCCTCCGAATGAACAATCCATTTGGCGGATTCACAAAAAAGTAGGATTATATTTGTTCCTCTCTTGTGAATATAAAATTTACGTAATTGATGTTATATCATGTTTTCTTCTATTTGTCAAATTTTACATAAAAACACTCTTATTTTACACTGAAAAAATATTATACTTTAGATATAATAATTACACCTTTTTTTACAAAAATTTTTAAATTTTTATTAGGTGTCAAATATTTATTTCCTATATTTCTTTCACATAATTTAATAACATCTTCAATATGAACTTTTTCTATTCCCTTTGTAGTATTAAAAAGCTTAGCTACACTTTTTAATATTATTTTTGCTTTTATAAAATTATCTAAATTATTGAATTTTTTTAAATCTAACTTATTCTCATCTTCATTACTCGAAATTAAAGTATTCTTAAACTCTTTATCAACAACGTTATCCACAAAATTGCTTTCCTGTGTTGCTAAATCCGACAATCTGCTAATTGATTCAATAATATTAGGATTAAACTCCTTTTCAATATATGGAATAAGCAAATTTCTAACTTTGTTTCTAGTATACACATTTTCCTTATTAGACTCATCAAACTTAGGATTAAGATTTTCATCAACACAATACTGTTCAATACTTTTTCTATCAATTTCAATCAAAGGCCTAATAAACTTACCATCTCTAACAGGTTCAATTCCTTTAAGGCCAGAAACACCAGACCCTCTCATAATATTCATAAGCACAGTTTCAGCATTATCATTTTTATTATGAGCAATAGCAACTTTATTTGCACCAACCTTATCAAAAATCTCATCAAAAAAATCATATCTAACATTTCTACCGGCTTCCTCACAACTAATCTTAAGTTTTTCCGAAAGCCCTACAACATCA
>OJAW01002058.1_pt1 | contig 10581 bp, 9 predicted proteins | sample 1589151 | NCBI WGS metagenome assembly OJAW01 (sample SAMN03283290) | human gut metagenome | biome: human-associated habitat; material: feces | host: Homo sapiens | place: Peru | collected 2012 | reverse complement strand
ACTACGTTGTTGTGAAGAAAGTGCAGGGAGAGCCTGCCGCTGTCGAGAAAGTGGAGAAGCCGCCTATCACCCCCATACAAATCAATCGTGATGCCGAGTCTGCTTTCTTCAAGCAGATAAAAGCAAGAAAGGTTTCGCCAATTCAAGCCGAGTTTACGGATTATTCCAAAGCCATGAGTATAGAAAAAACCGATAAGGGTACGGAGGTATTGTACGTGAAAAACAAAGATAATTCAAGATACAGTCTTACGTTTCGTTATGCCGTAGGTACTTGGGAGAACAAATATCTTCAACTCTTGGGCTATTATCAGAAGTATTTGCACACTCCTTTCCTTACACAGGAGCAAGTGCAGGAAAAACTCTTCAATCTTGCAACTTTTTTCAGGATAAGCTCTAATGGAGAGGAAACTTTGGTTACAATGGAAGGTCTGACCGATAATATGCTTGAAGCTTTGGAAGTGGTGGACGACCTTCTTACCAATCCGGTTTTGGATACGGCAGTGGTGGAAGATATAAAAAATCAGATAAAGAAGGACAGACAAGATGCCAAAAGCAAACAGGCAAGTTGCTTTTCCGCTCTTGCTTCCTACGCTTTGTACGGAGAAAAGACTGCACACCGCACTTTGTTGAGCGATAAGGAAATCGACAAAATATCCGCCGATGTTTTGTGTAATCAAATCAAGGATTTGAAATCATATAAAGAACAAATAAGATATTACGGCGACTTATCCGAGGAGGCTTTGTTGAGTTGTTTGAAGCAAAATCATAAAATGGCAGATAAGTTTACGAAAGAGGCAAAAGCCAAACCAAGCGAGAAGCAATCGACAAAGAAAAACGAAGTCTTTTTTGTCGATTATCCTGCAAAGCAATCCTATTGCAGAATGTTCATAGTGGAAGATAAATATAATGAAAGCGAGAGGGCTGTTGCCGCTATGTATAACGAGTATTTCGGAGGCAGTATGAACAGTATAGTCTTCCAAGAAATGAGGGAGAAACGTTCTTTGGCTTATCAAGCCATGTCTCGCTATATCACGGGTAGCGATAAGAATGACCGCAATTATAATTTGGCACATATAGCAACTCAAAACGATAAGGTGATAGAGGCATTTGACGCATTTAATTCCTTGTTGGACAGTATGCCTTTGGCACAAGCCAATTTCGATTTGGCAAAGCAATCTCTTCTAAGTTCGATGAGAACTCAAAGAATAAGCAAACAGAATATCATTTCTTCATTCCTTAATGACCGTCGCTTTGAAAGAGCAAACAACAGTCTGCAACAATTATATACTTCTTTGCAAGGAATAAATTTGGAGCAGATACAGCAGTTCAGTAAGGAGAAATTCCAAAAGCGAGGCAGGGTTTATGTCATTCTCGGAAGCAAAGAGCAGATAGATATGAAGGCTTTGAAGAAATTCGGCAAGGTTAAGGAATTGACTTTGGAAGATATATTCGGCTATTAGACTTATTGCTGTCGTATGGATTTGAAATTACAGAAAAAGGAGCTCCGAAAAAAAATCAGGGCGCAGAAAAAGGTTTTCCCATCTGAGGAAAAACTATCGCAAAGCAGGGAGATATTTTCATTCATAGAGGAAAGTCCTTTGTTTAAGGAGGCAAATATTGTATTGCTTTACTGGTCTATGGATGATGAGGTTTCGACTCATGACTTTATATTGAAGTGGTACGAAACCAAAACCATACTTTTGCCTTGTGTTGTGGGCGATGATTTGGTGTTAAGACGCTTTGAGGGTCTTGACAGCATGCTTGCCGGTGAGCAATTCGGAATAGCGGAACCTGTTGGGGCGATTTTTGAAGATTATGCCAAGATTGATTTGATGATTATCCCCGGAGTGGCTTTCGATTCTTGTTTCCACCGCATGGGTAGGGGCAGAGGTTTTTACGACAGACTGCTTTCGCTTACCAAGACAAAGAAAATGGGTATTTGTTTCGACTTTCAGTTGGTGGACAAAGTGCCTGTCGAGGATTTCGATGTGGCAATGGATTGCATTGTGAGCAAAAACGGTTTTGTGAAACATGAGTAAGGTAAAACTGTCGGCTCTTGCTCTTTTGTCGGGAGTGCTTTTGTCGCTTGCGTGGTGGGATATGCTTCTGGCTCCTCTCATGTTGCTTGCTTTTGTACCTCTTTTGTGGGTGGAGGACTTTATTTGCAAGCATGAAAAAGAAAAAATCTTCTCTTCTTGGGCTGTTTTCGGATACTCTTTCCTGCCTTTTCTTTTATGGAATCTGACAACGGTATATTGGGTTGCTTATTCCACATCTTTGGCTATCGCTTTGCCTTTCGCACAGGCGGCTTTGATGGCTCTTGTCTTTCAAACGGCACATTATTGCAGGAAACATTTCGCCCATGGCAGGAGAAGCGGACTTGCCTTCTTCGCAATCTTCTTCTTGGCTTTTGAATTTCTGCATTTGCATTGGGATATCAATTTTCCATGGCTTAATTTGGGTAATAGTTTTGCCAAGTTCCCTTATCTTATACAATGGTATGAATATACCGGAGTGGGAGGTGGAAGTCTTTGGATTTGGCTTTGTAATATTTCTTTTTTTTGTTTACTGCAATGTTTCTTGGTTTCGACGGAACGAAAGGCCGAAAGAATTTCACGAAAGGCCGTTTTAATTTTTTCTTTCGCCGTTTTAATTTTGCCAATCGCCGTTTCGCTAACGCGTTGGTTTACATATAGTCCGCAAACGAGCGAGAAGACAGATGTTGTTGTCGTTCAACCTAATCTTGACCCTTATGGAGAACAGTACGATTATTCTCCGCGTCAGGTTTGTGATATAGTAATCGATTTGGCAGCTGAAAAGGCAGATGAAAACACGGATTTTATTCTCTGTCCGGAGAGTTGTTTGCAAGATTATGCTTGGGAGGAAAACTTGGACGCTTCTCCGAGCATAGTTTATCTGCGGAATTTCGAGAACAAATACCCCAAAGCGGAAATAATATCGGGAATGTCAAGCCGCAGAATGCTTCCGGAAGGTGTCATTACAAAGGCTGCAAGAAAGCATCGTCATATCCCGAATCGTTATTACGAGAGTTGCAATATTGCAGTGAAGATAGACCGCGACACTGTCAGCCCATGCAGTCAGCTTCGCCACAAAAGCATTCTTACTCCTTTTGTCGAGAAAATGCCGTTCAAAGCAGTATTGGGTTTCTTGGGTGATTTGGCTTTGGATTTGGGTGGTACTGTCGGCACTCTCGGCACAGACGAAGAATATATTGTCTTTTCCTCTGACGGAAAGCCTAAAACGGCAACGGCAATCTGCTATGAATCCACGGACGGCAGGTATATATCTCAACTTGTCGGCAGGGGAGCGGAACTGATATTCATTATAACAAACGACGGTTGGTGGAAAAATTCCCCGGGACATCGTCAACATGCGGCTTTTGCCTCGTTGAGAGCAATAGAAAACAGAAGACCGATTGCAAGAAGTGCAAATACGGGTATTTCATGCTTTGTTTCTCCCAAGGGAGAGAGTATGCAGCAAACCGAATATTGGAAAGAAGCGGTGATAAAGCAGACGCTTTATCCGCAAAAGGAGATAACATTTTACACCAAATACGGAGATTATATATACAGAGCTGCTTGCTTTATGGCAATCTTATTTCTGTTGTTGAGCTTCGTCGTTTCGCATTTGAGAAAAGCAGAAGAAAAGAAACATCAAAACAAAAAACTATAATATGTTCAAGAAAGTACCTCACACTTACGTCATTATTTTTTCTCTTATAGTACTCGCCGCCCTTGCAACATGGTTTGTACCCTCAGGAGAGTTCGCAAGGGAAAGCATAACCACCGAATCCGGTAAGACAATCAATCAAATTATTCCCGGTTCCTATACTCATGTGGAACAAACTCCCCTGACATGGGAAATAATGTCCGCTTTCTTCAAGGGATTTCAGAAAGCACCCGGTATAATAGCCTTTCTGCTTATATTAGGCGGTGCCTTTTGGATTTTGAACGAGACAAAGGCGATAGATATGGGCGTTCAAACTTTTTTGAACAAGTCGGGTAAATTGGAAAAATACCGTTTCTTCAAAGCCATAGGAGTGAATAATCTGATAATAGTCTGCATAATGGTCATGTTCTCGCTCTTCGGAGCAATATTCGGCATGAGTGAGGAGACAATAGCTTTTGTGGTCATATTCGTTCCCCTTGCCATATCCATGGGATACGACTCCATAACAGGCGTATGCCTATGCTTTTTGGCGGCAGGCTTGGGCTTTGCAGGTTGTGTGCTTAATCCTTTTACGCTCGGCATAGCCCAAGATATAGCAGGCATAAAGATGTTTTCGGGAATAGAATACAGAGTGGTGATGTGGTTTATCATTACATTCATAGGCATAATCTTTGTGCTGTGGTACGCAAACAGAGTGAAGAAGAACCCAAGCAAGTCCGTAATGTACGAGGAGGACAAATTTTGGAGAGATAATCAGGAATCGGCTTCAAAGATAGAAGCAGTCAAAGCCTCTAAAACATGTTGGATTGCTTATTTTGCGACATTGATTGTTCAAATCATATTCTGTATTACGACTAAAAGCCCTACTCTTATAATAACAACTCTTTTGTTTGCTGCAGTCTGTTATTTCATGATAAAGAAATCCATGCAGATGTTCTCTTTATCCGTATTGATTTTCACAATAGCATACCTTGTCATAGGCGTTATGGCATTTGATTGGGGATTTGAACAAATCGCAGCTTTGTTTTTTACTATGGCAATAGTCAGCGGAATGGTTTTGGGCAAGAATGCAAGCGATATAGCAAAGTTATTCATAGCCGGAGCAAAGGATATGCTTTCTGCTGCTTTGGTTGTCGGCTTGGCTTCCGGCATAATAGTGATTTTGGAAGACGGAAAAATAATAGATACTTTCCTTAACTCACTTGCAACAAGCATATCCGGTAGCGGAAAAGTAGGAGCATTGAGCATAATGTACGGTTTCCAATCAGTATTGAATGCAATTATCACTTCCGGAACGGCAAAGGCTGCGATGTTGATGCCTATGTTTTCCGAGATAGCGAGCATGAGTGGAATTTCTCTTCAATCTGCAGTAACGGCATTCCATATAGGGGACGGCTTTACCAATCTTATAACTCCTACATCGGGAGTTTTGATAGCAGTTTTGGGACTTGCGAGAATACCCTATGCCAAATGGGTGAAATTCTCTTGGAAGTTCATTTTGGCAATGGTTGTTTTGGGTTGGTTGTTATTGATACCAACGGTAACAATGAACCTGCCGGATTTTTGAAAAAGAAGAAATGAATAATGGCATGACTTTATCCGGTAGAAGATGAAGCGATTGCCGAATTTTGAATGCGATGATAAGAAAATATTTATTGATATTATGTTGTTTGATAGGCTGTAAAGCTGTGTCGGCACAGGAGGTTGGAAAGAGAAGTTGCTTATCGGAAGGAGCATATTCCTTTGGTTTCCGATTAGGATTGGAGAAACGTAATGTGGAGAATGATATGTTACTGGCGATAGCCGATATAGAAACCTCCAAGCAGCTCAAATGTGATCTGGCTTTAGGAGGCAGTTGGTTCGTCAGGGATTATACCGCATTGAACTGCAAACTTGCTTATGGCTTTTCGGATTCGGAAAATGTCATAGAAGCAAAGATTTTGGATTTTGTTATAGGTGCAGAGAATTACAGCACAAGTACCGCTTCCTCTTCTTTTACGGCTGCGGTGGGTGTTAAGAATTTTATTCCGATAGGGGAGTCGGAAAGATTTTATGTGTTCAATGAGAGTAATATTTCTTATTGCCATTACAGCAGTTTGACGAGAGATGTTTATAATCAGGGCGATAAAATTCATAAGATACACCGCAATGGAGATGCTGTGAGCCTTGCGCTTTCTCCAGGAGTGATGTATTTTCTTACAAATAAACTTGCCTTTGAATTTGCTTTGAATCCTGTAATCCTTTCTTTCTCTCATGAAAATACATTGAAAGACGGAACAATAGAAGGCAAGGATACGGATTTCTGCTTGGACTTGAAGATAAATCCTTTCAACCTTTACTTCGGTTTTTCTTTCTTTTTCGATAATCGCAACAAATAACCGGCAATCATGAAGAAGTATTTGTATTTTGTTTTGAGTGTTCTGCTTTTTGTTTCCTGTATAGAAGATGATTACTATAAGCAATCGGATAATTGTAATATTACCTCATTTGAAATAGAGGGACAACTTGTCTGTAATATCGAGGACAGAGGTGGCGTAGGTTATATATCGATTCAAATGCCTGTGGATTATGATTTGAGCAATCTGAAAGTATTGAGGGCAGATCTCAGTCCTCTTGCAGAATTTGAAAGAGATATTTTTTCTATAAGGGATTTCAATAGGACGGTTACGGTGAAAGTCATTGCGGAGGACGGTAAGAGTAATAAGATATGGTATATAGAGGTATTCAAGGCTCAAAGTAACAAACAACTTGCGTATTCCGACATGAAGCAATGGACAATAGCAAGGGAGGAAAACGGAACGGCTATAAGTATAGGCGGGAAATACGCGTATTTTCCGGGAGAACAAGGCAAGTATTCGCCTTGGCAACATGCGGCAAGGGCAAATAAACTTAATGGTTTCTTCTCTGTTAATCCTCAACCGTCTAATGAAAACAGTGAATATGCGAGAATGGAAACCAAGGCTTATCCTGCCGGCAATCTTGTGAACTCAGGTATTGTTACAGGGGCTTTGTTTACAGGTAAGTTTTGCTTCGATGCCCGACATTTGCCTGTCGTGGGCAGTGATCCCAATCCTCGAAAACTTGTAAATCTCGGTGTGAGATTTGAATACAGGCCTACTGCCGTGAGGTTTAATATAAGATACTTCCCGGGAGCTGTCATGAAAGACGGTAAAGGTAAGGTGATTTATGAGAACGATGGGGAAAAACGTCCGCATAAGGATTCATGCGACATATATTTCATATTGCAAAACAGAGATGAAGACCCGAATATATTTTACAGAGTTGCAACGGCATGGTTGAGGATAGGGGATACCCTTGGTGCCGACGGATTTGTTTCCATGACCATACCGTTTATATATGGAGAGCCTGAGGCTTCAATGATTGCGGAGAAGCCTTATATGAGAATAGGCGGTGTCAGAGGTGAAGTGAGCTTTTATCGTTTTACTTATAACGGAACGGATTATGATAAGCAGCTTATGCAGGATAAGTATGCACCTTCGACAATGAATCCCGACCATATAATAGGATTGTTCAGTGCAAGTGCTTACGGGGATTTGTTTTGGGGTGCCCCGGGTTCGACTTTGGATATAAAAGACGTGGAGTTGTTGTATTGATGTGATATTTTGCAAATACGTATATGCGTTTTTTCGTGCTATTTGTTTTTTTCGTATATTTGCACCTGCGTATTCAGAAGATTACAAAGCTGACACATAAAAACAATGAAAGAAATGAAGAGATATTTATCAATATTGATTGTGATGTTTGCCCTTTGTACCGGAGTCTTTGGGCAGAATCCGACGGTTACAATGGACAGTACTGTTAATATTACGGCATTAGGTGTCAAATTATGGGGTAATTTTGTCGATAAAGGCAACTGGACGGTTAACGGAAAAGGATTTGTGTACTCCACAAATCCGGTTCCGACAAAGGGAAACGGAACGGTGAAATCTGTTTCGGGTACTAATACGGGTAAGTTCTATGCAAACGTTACTAATCTTGCACCTTCTACAACTTATTATGTGAGAGCGTATGTCAAGAAAGGTACAGGTGCAAATGCAGATACCGTTTACTCTTCCAATATCATCAGTTTCCAGACGCTTCCCGTTGTTCCACCGACTTTAAGTGCCCCTATGGTGTCGGAAATAAGTCTTACGAATGCTACGTTCACAGGACAAATAACAGCTAAAGGAGATGCCACATTGCAAACAGATAAAGGCTTTTGTTACGGTCTTAATCAAAATCCCACATACTACGATAATAAAGTCAAGGTTAGCGGAACCGCATCGCCTTTACCTTATACAATGACGAAAAACGTTGAAAACCTTTTATCGGGAGCGACATATTATGTGCGTTCTTACGTGGTTGTGAAATACGGAGTAACTTATGATACAGTGTATTCAAATCAGGTTAGTTTTATGACCCAACATGCTTGTGGAAATCCTCCTTATGGAGTTACAATATCAGATGTAGAAGTTTCAGAAGCAAGGATAAATTTCGAGAAAGCTTTGGGACAGGCTCATTGGGAGGTTGATTATGGTTTTGCAGGACATACTGCGGGAGAGGGAACTTTGGTTAGAACAGACGATACAACGATTTTGATTAGTAATTTGGAGGGAGGTCGTTCTTATTCGGTCTTTGTTCGAGCGGTGTGTGGTGATTTGTATAGCGAATGGTCGGATATAAGGACGTTTACGACCCTTGCACCACCTTGTGCGGCAGTAAGCGGAATACATATAAGTGAAACAGGCTATTCTTCTGCCAAGATAGAATGGACTCCGGGCAGTATGAGTCAAACGGTTTGGGAAGTGGTATTTGGAAAAGCAAATGAGACACTGCCGGAAACAGGAGTGATAATAGAGGGAAGCCCGATGTTTTCACCGATAGGCTTAACTCCTCAAACAGAATACAAATTGAAAGTACGGGCAGTTTGTGGCGAGTTTATGAGTAATTGGAGCAATGAATTTACATTCAATACTATACAACAGGGATTGGAAGAGGTGAATGTGAAATCCATAAATATATATCCGAATCCGTCAAGCGGAGCAATAAAGTTTGAGAATAACGGTTTGGATGTTCGCAATATAGAAATCAGCGACTGTAACGGCAGAGTGATATACAGAGATAACGAATTGCCTCTTTCATTCGATTTTAAGGATAAAAAAGGCGTGTTCTTCATTCTCATGGAGACAGAAATAGGACAGCAAATAGAAAAAATCATAGTACAGTAACAAAAAACTTTATCAAATGTTAGCAAACATACTTTTGCAAGCACAGCAAGCAGGTGCAGAGGTGGCAACTCAGGTGGCGGAAACGACAGCTAAATTGAACGTATTCTCTTTGGCAGTAAAGGGAGGTTGGATAATGATAGTCCTTGCCATTGTATCAATAGTTGCAGTGTATATCTTTGTTGAGAGATACTTGGCTTTGAATAAGGCTCTCAAAGAAGACGTGAACTTTATGGATAACGTCAAAGACTGCATACACAAAGGCGATTTGCAAGGAGCAAAAAGATTAACGAATAATAATGACAGTCCTATAGGCAGAATGATAGGTAAAGGACTGTCAAGATTGGGCAGACCGCTGAATGATATTAACCAAGCGATAGAAAACGTTGGCAAATTGGAGGTTGCAAGATTGGAAAACGGTGTTTCCATGGTTGGAACCATAGCGGCATTGGGACCATCGCTCGGTTTCTTGGGAACGGTTACCGGTATGGTGAAAGCCTTTTTCGATATGAGTACGGCAGGCAACAATATCGATATACAACTCCTTTCAAGCGGTATATACGAAGCAATGGTTACCACGGTAGGAGGTTTGATTGTCGGAATTATTGCCAATTTCCTTTATAGCATATTGGTCGGAAAGATAAATAAGATAGTGTTTATGTTGGAAGCAAGGACGATGGAGTTTATGGACTTGCTACACGAACCTGCTCAATAGAGATTTTATGATACAGACAAGGAATAAAATCGATCCGAATTTCAATTCGGCTTCCATGTCGGACTTAGTCTTTCTTTTGTTGATATTCTTTATGCTTACTTCAACGCTGATAAGTCCGAACGCAATAAAGTTACTCTTGCCCAAAAGCACGAGTGGACAGACCATGGCGAAGCAAAATGTTACGGTTTCGATAGATGAAAACAATCATTTCTTTGTTGAGAATAATGAGGTGAGTGAAGCAGAATTGTCCAATGTGATTGGAGCATTGCTCAACGGTGTTGACGATGGAACGGTCAAGCTCCACTCCGATGCAAGCGTTGCCGTGCAATATGTTGTTACCGTTATAGACGCAGTCAACAAGGTTAATGCTCAACAGGGAAAGAAACACAAAGTGATTTTAGCCACAGAAGCTGTTAAATGATGGACATCCATAATAATGATACCAAGAGAAAATTGATAGGAATCGGCTCAACTGTATTTATTCATGGTTTAGCGGTGGTTCTTCTTTTGGTTCTCGGATTGCGTTACCCCGATCCGCCTCCTGCCGAAGTGGGAGTGGAGATGGATGCAGACATGTTGAGTGACATAGGAGCGGATATTGATAATGCTGCCGAGGGAGGCGAAGAGGCATTTGCCAAGAACATCAGTCCGTCTGACGAAAACAGTGCTGTAACTCAGGATACCGAAGATACGAAAATCGTAAGCAGCAAAAACAAGAAGAGAAGAGATAACAAAAAGAAGCCTACGACAAAAGATATTAAGGAAGATAAATGGTTTAAACAAATAAAAGAAATCTCTTGCAAGTTCTGGATAATTTGGTAGTGATAATAAATTAATCCAAATTATCTGATTTAACCATTGTACTACAGCAGATACAACTAAAATATAAAAGCTAACTATAAATGCATGGAAAAATCTTAATTTGTTAACATCAGCTTTAGCAAATTTTGA
>OJAW01002057.1_pt1 | contig 10582 bp, 9 predicted proteins | sample 1589151 | NCBI WGS metagenome assembly OJAW01 (sample SAMN03283290) | human gut metagenome | biome: human-associated habitat; material: feces | host: Homo sapiens | place: Peru | collected 2012 | reverse complement strand
TTGTTATTGTAGTATCTGCTAAGGATAAGAAAGAAGTATACGATGATAGTTTATCTATAGTTGATAGTGTTAATATGTATATACGTAGTGGACTTAGTAGTATGGATGCTATTAAAAGAGTGGCTAAAGAGAGAAATATACCTAAGAATACTGTTTATATGGAATTTCATGGAGGCGAAAGGTAATGAAGTTAATTGTTGGATTGGGTAATCCAGGAAGAGAATATGATAATACAAGACATAACGTTGGGTTTATGTATTTAGATTATATTTTTGGTAATAAATTTCAAATAAATAATAAGTTTAAGGCAATGGAATATACTACAGTTATTGAAGGGGAGAAAGTTATTATTATTAAACCTTTAACATATATGAATTTATCTGGAGAAGCTGTTAGAAATTATGTAAATTATTATAAAATAAATGTTGAAGATATTTTGGTTGTTCAAGATGATTTAGATATGGAAGTTGGAAGGAATAAATTATTATTTAACCATGGTGATGGAGGACATAATGGTATTAAAAACATTATATTAAATTTAGGTAGTAGAGATTTTTTAAGACTTAAGATAGGTATTTCTAAGGCGACTTTAGGTGATACTAAAGATTATGTTTTAGGAAAGTTTACGTTAGAAGAGTTAAATATTATTAACAATAGTTTTAAGGAGTTAAGTAGTTTTATAAATGATTATATTGCTATGGATAGAGATAGGCTAATTGGTAAATATAATAGTAGGCGATAGAGGGATATATATGGGATTTTTTGATCACATTTTTGATTTGCATGATGAAGATGATTATGCGATAACAGGATTAAATAAAGAACTTACTTGTATTAATATTTATGATACTTTTATTAGAAATAATAAAGGTCTTTTAGTCGTTGCTAGTAGTACATATATAGCTAATTTATTATATCAAACTTTGTTAAATTATACTGATAGGGTATTATTTTTTCCGATGGACGATTTTTTGACTTCAGAGGCTATTGCTATTAGTCCAGAATTTAAGGTAGAAAGAATTAATACTTTGAATGTTTTGAGTGATGATAATAACTATATTGTAATAACTAATTTGATGGGATTTTTGAGATATTTACCAACTAAAGATGTATGGGCAAAATCTAAAATTATCCTTAAAAAAGGAATGGATGTTAATAGGGAAGAGTTATTAGATAAGTTATTTGAGATTGGTTATGAGAGAGAAGTTTTGGTAAATGGTACTGGTAAAGTTGGTGTTAGGGGTTATGTTATTGATATTTATCCAACTTCTTATGAAAATGCAGTTAGAATAGAATTTTGGGGAGATACAATTGATAGTATTAAGTATTTTGATGTAGATAGTCAGTTATCACTTGAAGAAACAACAGAGGTGGTAATATATCCTTTTACGGAGTTTTTGCTTGATGATAAAAGAGAAGATGCTATTAGGAAACAAAAATATTTAAAAAATTATAGTAAAAATATTGCTACTCTTAATGATTATTTAGATAATAAGACAGTATGTTATTATGATTATAGTACTATTTTAAAGAGTTATGAACTGCTTATTGATTCTATTATGGAGTATGATCAAGATAAAAATGATGATATTAAGACAAATTATATGCATGCTATTACTGATATAAAGATGAATAAGAGAGTGTTTTATTATCATTTTGATGAAGACTTGGCTAATAATGTTAAATGTTATCGATATAAATATGAACCTATTGTTAAATATAATGGTGATTATAATTTAATTAGAAGTGATTTATTAAAATATATTCAGAATAATAAGACGGTTATTTTATGTATTAATAATAAAGAGAGTGCTAAGAGAATAGTTAAATATTTAGAATTAGATGATATTGTTTTGACTGATGATAGTAAGATTATTAATAATAAGATTAATTTGATAAATAAGAATGTATATGAGGGATTTATTTTTAATGATTATGTTGTTTTGGGCAGAAATGATTTATTTAATTTTAAGGAAGAGGTAATTAAGTATAAGAGTAAGTATCGTATTGGTACAAAGATTCAGGCTATTACAAATTTACAAGTTGGAGATTATGTAGTTCATGAAATGTTTGGTATTGGTATATATCAAGGTTTGTTTACGATGAATAAACAAGGTTTTAATAAGGACTATATAAAAATAATGTATGATGGAGGAGACTCATTATATATTCCGGTAGAAAATATTGACAGGATTACTAAGTTTACTGGAAAAGAAGGGGCTGGAATTAAGCTTAATAGTTTGTCTAATGATAATTGGAGGAAGAAAAAGGGTAAGGTTCGTGAAAAGTTAGAGAGTATTGCTGAGGATTTAATAAAGGTATCTGCTGATCGTGAAATGACTAAAGGATATGCTTTTTCTAAGGATGATGAGAATCAGGCTCTTTTTGATAGTGAATTCATTTATTCTGAAACGGCAGATCAGACAAGAGCAATTAGTTTGATCAAAGCGGAAATGGAAAAAGACAAACCAATGGATATGCTTTTATGTGGAGATGTTGGTTATGGTAAGACGGAAGTTGCTTTTAGGGCTATGTTTAAAGCAGTTAATGATGGAAAACAAGTAGCATATTTATGCCCTACGACGATTTTATCTAATCAACAGTATGAATCTGCTAAGGATAGATTTAAGACTTTTCCTGTAAATATTGCTCTTATTAACAGATTTGTTGATAAAAAGAAACAAGATGAAATTATTGAAAAATTAAAAGATGGTAAGATAGATATTGTTTTTGGGACACATCGTTTACTTAATGATGAGATTCAATATAAAGATTTGGGGTTATTGGTTATTGATGAGGAGCAAAGATTTGGGGTTACTCATAAAGAGAAAATTAAAAAATATAAAGCTAATGTTGATGTACTTACTTTGTCAGCTACTCCAATACCTAGAACTTTACAGATGTCACTTACAGGAATTAGAACTTTAGCACTTATTGAGACACCTCCAAAAGAGAGATATCCAATTCAGACATACGTTCTTGAAGAGTCTAATTTAGTTATAAAAGACGCTATATATAAGGAATTGTCTCGTGGAGGACAGGTATTTATTTTATATAATAGTGTTGAAAAGATAGAAGAAAAAGTGTTTGAAATAAGTAAGTTGGTTCCTGAAGCTAAAGTGGATTATGCTCATGGTAGAATGAATAAGGATCAATTAGAAAATAAGATGAATAATTTTATTCAAGGTAAGTTTAATGTGCTTGTCTGTACGACAATTATTGAAACAGGTATAGATATTCCTAATGTTAATACTTTGATTATTATTGATGCAGATAAATTTGGTCTTTCGCAATTGTATCAGATAAGAGGTAGAATAGGTAGAAGTAATAAAATTGGGTATGCATATTTAATGTATAGTAAACATAAATTTTTAAATGATATAGCTGTTAAGAGACTTGATACTATTAAGGAATTTACAGAACTTGGTAGTGGATTTAAGATTGCTATGAGAGATTTGTCTATTAGAGGAGCTGGAGATATTCTTGGGAGGGAACAATCTGGTTTTATTGATACAGTTGGTGTGGATTTATATTTAAAATTACTTAATGATGCAATTAGAAAATCTAAGGGAGAAGAGGTTTTGGAAGAGGACAATCCTAGTAATGATAAACCACTTATTAATGTATCAACACATATTGATGATAACTATGTTATGGATACTGAGCTTAAAATTATTATTCATAAGAGAATTAATGAGGTTGATTCTTATGATTGTTTTTGTAAAGTTAAAGAAGAACTTGAGGATAGATTTGGTAAATTAACTCATGATATGCTTATTTATATGTATGAGGAATGGTTTGAAAAGTTAGCAAAATCATTAGGAGTAATTAATGTTGTTGATGATAAGAAATCAGTTATGTTAAAATTACCTCGGGAATTATCTAGTAAAATACCTGGTAATGAATTATTTATGGAATCATATAAGATAAATAAGAATTTTAGATTAGATTATAAGAATGAAGAAATATATGTTATTTTAGATAAGGATAATCTAGAGAAACATTACTTAATATATTTAATTGAGATACTTGTTAAAATTAAAGAAATAATAAAATAAGGAACACTTTTATTAATAAAGTGTTTTTTTTAAGTATAGATATATTTTAATTGGACAAAATAATTATGAATGGAGGAAAATATGTCAACAGGAATTGTTAGAAGAATAGATGAACTTGGCAGAATAGTTATTCCTAAGGAGATTAGAAAAAATTTAAGGATAAAGAATGGGGATAATTTAGAAATAGTGGTGGATGGAGAAAACATTACATTAAAGAAGTATTCCCAAATTGAAAATGCTATGGATATGGCACAGATATATGCTGAATCTTTTTATCAAGTACTTAAGTATAATGTTATTGTGACAGATACAGATAAGATTGTAGCGATAGCGGGTAATTTGAAAAAGAAATATATTAATATGGGGATTAGTGAATCTATTGAGAGGATGATAGAGAGAAGAGATACTTTTGTAGAGAGAAAGAAAAAGGAAATAGAAATAAGTCCGGGTATTAAAGAGTTTGGTTATTATACAGTATCTACAATTATAAATAATGGTGATTCAATTGGAGCAGTTATTATTCTATCTACGGAGACACCAATGTTAGAACAAGAAGAAAAATTAGGAATGATTTTAGCAAATATGCTTAGTAATTATTTTTGTTAATTTGTAATATATCTTATTTCTATTTAAGAGTAGAAGTAAGATTTTTTCTCGTAGTTATTTTTTAAAAAATATTGCATGATAAAAAATCTTATGTTATAATACATGTATCGATTTTGAAGGAAAGAGTAATAATGAAATTTTTTAGAGAGTCTATGTTGGTGGAAGATAGATAAAGGAAGTTATTATGGATGGTTCTGGAGTCGTTTAACTGAATAATTAAGTTAAACCGGTAGTGACGTTATAGCTTTGAGAGTATAATTTTAGATTATAAAATAAGGTGGTACCGCGGCAGATGTCGTCCTTAAGTATTACCTTATTTTTTTATTTTGGAGATGATTTTATGAGAAAATTTGAACTTATTAGTATAGAACAATTTAAAAAAGATGTAGCAGACTATAAATATGAAGATTTAAAACTACCATTTAGAAAAACTAAAAAGAGTGCGGGATATGATTTTATTTCTTTTTTAGATATAGTTATACATCCAGGGGATGCTGTAAAGATTCCTACGGGTGTTAAGGTTATGTTAAATGATGGTGAGTTTTTAGCAATTTTTGTTCGTAGTAGTATGGGATTTAAATATAATATACGGATGTGTAATCAGGTTGGAATAATTGATGGGGATTATTATAATAATATAGATAATGAAGGGCATATTTGGATTAAATTACAAAATGAAGGAGATAAAGATTATATAATTAAAAAAGGAGATGCTTTTGCTCAAGGAATTATTATGAAATATTATTTATGTGATGATGATAATGTATTTGGCGAGAGAATAGGTGGTATTGGTAGTACAGATAGGAGAGATAATAATGAATAAAGAAAAATATTATATTAGTACAGCGATTGCATATGCTTCAAGTAAGCCACATATTGGTAATACTTATGAAATAGTTTTAGCAGATGTAATCGCTAGGTATAAAAGACTATGTGGATATGATGTATATTTTCAGACTGGAACAGATGAGCATGGTCAAAAGATAGAAGAAAAAGCTATAAATGAAGGTGTTAATCCACAGGATTATGTTGATGATAAATCTAAGACAATTAAAGAGATATGGGATATTATGAATACTAGTTATGATAGATTTGTTAGAACTACTGATGAACATCATAAAAAGATTGTAGCTGAGATATTTAAGAAATTATATGATCAAGGAGATATATACTTAGGAGAATATAAAGGGTTATATTGCACTCCTTGTGAATCTTTTTGGACAGAGAGTCAATTAGTAGATGGAAGATGTCCTGATTGTGGTAGAGAGGTAAGCGAAGCTACTGAAGAGGCATATTTCTTTAAGATGAGTAAATATTCTAAGTGGTTAGAAGAGTATATAGATAAACACCCTGATTTTATTCTTCCAGAAGCTAGAAAAAATGAAATTATGAATAATTTTATTAAGCCAGGATTACAGGATTTATGTGTATCTAGAACTAGTTTTAAATGGGGAATACCAGTAAGTTTTAATGATAAACATGTAATATATGTATGGATAGATGCTTTATCAAATTATATTACTTTTTTGGGATATAATCCAAATGGGGAGAGTTCTTTAGAATATAAAAAATATTGGCCTGCTGATGTTCATTTAATAGGTAAGGATATTTTGAGATTTCATACAATATATTGGCCTATTATGCTTCATGCTTTGAATATTGAACTTCCTAAACAGATATTTGGTCATCCTTGGATGCTTTTTGGTAATGATAAGATGAGTAAGTCTAAGGGAAATATTGTTTATGCTGATGATTTAGTAGAAAAATATGGCGTAGATGCAGTTAGGTTTTATATGATACATGAGATGCCTTTTGCTTCAGATGGAGTATATACTGAAGATTTACTTATTGATACTATTAATAGTAATTTAGCAAATGTACTTGGAAACTTAGTTAATAGAACTATTGGTATGGCTAATAAATACTTTTCTGGCGTTATTGAGGACAGTAAGGTAGTGGAAGAAGTTGACAATGATCTTAAAAATTCTATTTTATTATTAAATAAAGATATAGAAGAAGATATTAAGAAGTTTAGAATAGCGGATTCTTTAGAGAGAATTATTGAAGCATATCGTAGATGTAATAAATATATTGATGAGACAATGCCTTGGGTTTTAGCAAAAGATGATTCTAAGCAAGAACGATTAAAGACAGTGTTATACAATTTAGTAGAAGCTATTAGAATAATAACTGTATATTTACAAGCATATTTACCAGAAACAGCTGAGAAGATATTTACACAGATTAATACTGATATAAAAGATTATAATAGTACTTTGAAGTTTGGTTATTATATTAATGGTACTAAGGTTAATACACCAGAAGTTTTGTTTAAGAGAATTGAAAAAGAGTCAAATTAATTTGGCTTTTTTTTGACAAACTATGTAAAGTTCTAATAAAAGAAGGAAGAATATTTACAAATTGGAGAAGTTTTGTTATAGTTAATTTGTAGTTAACAGGAAAGGAGAAACAATGAATAGAGAAAAACACGAGGAGCTGGCAGTTTTAATGTATTTAGGTGCGCTTATAGTAATGGTAGTAATGAATTTAATTAAGAGTGCTTCATTATTTGATATGGCATATTTGTTTATAGTAGTTTGTTGTGTTTTGAAATTTTTTTTAATTATTAAGAAGAACAGGAAGGAGTAGAATCTTATGCTTATAGATACTCATTGTCATATTACTCATGATGATTATCAGGATATTCCTATGCTTATAAATGATATTAAAGAGGCTGGTATAAGTAAGATAATTGTTAATGGAGATAATATAAAAAGTAATATAGAGGTATTAGAATTAATGAATAAATATGATATAGTATATGGTGCTATTGGATTTCAACCTACGGAATTAAAGGATTTTTCTTTGAAATATTTTCAATGGTTAGAAGAGCACATTAGGGATGATAAGATTGTTGCGGTTGGAGAAATAGGTCTTGATTATCATTATGATGATACTGATAAAGAAAAACAAGAAATGGTTTTTAGAAAACAGTTAGAGATAGCGGAGAAATATCATATACCTGTTATAGTTCATAGTAGAGATTCTATTCAAGATACATATAATATTTTAAAAGAGTATAATGTATCTGGAAGTATTCATTGTTTTAGTGGAAGTAAAGAAATGGCTCGGGAGTTTATTAAAATAGGCTTTATGATTGGTATAGGTGGGGTATGTACTTATAAAAATGCTAAAAATATTATTGATGTCATAGAAAATATTCCTTTAGAATATATTTTATTAGAGACTGATGCCCCTTATTTAACTCCTGAACCTTATAGAGGAAATAAAAATAGTTCTAAATATTTGCCAATTATTGCTAATAAAATAGCAGAGATTAAGAATGTTTCTCTTTCAAAAGTCGTTGAAATTACTGGGAAAAACGCTAGTAGGATGTTTTTTAATGAATAAGGAACGAGAATATTCTTAAAAATGCTAATTTGACAAAATAATAATATTGTGTTAGTATTATATTACCTAAATGATTATATATGAGGTGATTATTTTATGAGAAAGACAGTATCTAACTTATTAGTGGTTGGTACACAATTATTGATAGTTGGACTATTTTTCACAACAATATTAAGTAATGATATGAAGGAAGTTAAGCATGTTTCAACGATTCATAATAATAATTTGAATAAAATTGCTACTTCAGTATCATTGTTATTTGAAGAAGAAAATTTAAATAATAGCATAGAAGAAATAGATAAAAAATTAGAAGAGATGGTAATTGAAGAATTGCCTTCTGTTGATGTTGTTTATGAGGACAGTAAGAAAAATACTGATGAAACACCTAAGGAAGATGACTCTAATAAGAGTACACCACTAGTTTCTATAGATGCTGATAAATATATTAATAATGAGGATATGGGTTTTGTTGTATCTGAGGGAAACAAGCAATATGATTTATCAGATAATGAATTTGATGTAGTGGTAGCAGTTGTGTCTACTGAATTTGATAAGAATTTAAATGATGCCTTGGGAGTTGTTTCTGTAATACTTAATAGATGTGATTCGGATAAATGGGTTAAATGGGCAGGCGCTAGTCCTTATGATCAAGTTGTAATGAGAGGACAATTTGAAGTTTATTCTTCAGGGGCTTATTTAGCTTATATGCCAAGTGGAAGCAAGTATGGATCATCTAAATATGAGATTGCTAAACAAGCGGTATTAGATGGTTTAAATGGAATTAGAAATAATAATTATTTAGGGTTTAGAGCTTGGTGGATATCTGGATATAGTGATAAGTATATTGTTTCAGGTGGAAATAGATATGGTTATAATTAAGAGCTAAGGCTCTTTTTTCTTGACATGATTATGTTTTATATATAAAATAATGGTAGTGATGGAGGAATTATGGATAAATTTGAATATAAGAAATCATTTGGACAGAATTTTATGAGGGACGAAAATATTATTAACAAAATTGTTGATAGTGCTGGAATCGATAAAGATACTTTGGTAATTGAGATTGGTCCTGGAGCTGGAAGTTTATCTAGGAAAATTATTCCTTTATCAGGGTATTCAATTTTGTATGAGATAGATACTAGACTTGAGAGCGTTTTAGATAGGGAACTTAGTGGTAATGATAACTATAAGATTATATTTAATGATTTTTTAAAACAAGATATTTTTTTAGATATTAAGGAATATAAATATAAAAAAGTATATGTAGTTGCTAATTTACCTTATTATATAACGACACCAATTATTACAAAGTTAATGGATGAAATCTATCCAGATAAGATAATAATTATGATTCAGGAAGAAGTGGCTGATAGATTATCTGCTAAGCATGGTAATAGAGAATATGGAATGATTTCTGTATTATTGGGATCTAGATATGATATTAAGAAGTTATTTAGAGTTAATAGAAATTGTTTTTATCCAGTACCTAATGTTGATAGTGCAGTTATATCTTTAAGTAAGCATAATAAATATGATATAAAAGACATAAAAAAATTTGAAAGATTAATTAAAGATAGTTTTCAATATAAAAGAAAGAATTTAAGAAACAATTTAAAGAAATATAATTTAGATATTATTGATAGAATATTGCAAAAAAATAATTATAATTTAAATAATAGGGCAGAAGAGATACCTGTTTATGTATATGTAGAAATAGCTAATAATTTATAGTTATTTTTTTCTTTTTTGTGTCATATGATTAACTGGGTGAAGAATATGTTTAATATTGGTGATTATGTTACAAGGAAATCATATAATAATGACATTATATTTAAAATCATTGCTATTAACGGTGATGTTTATTATTTAAAGGGTGTTTCTGTAAGATTATATGCAGATAGTTATCAAGACGATTTGGTTATTTGTAAGGAAGAAGATAATAATGATAGTTTTAGGCCATCAATTGATGAGTATAGAAATTTAAATAGAAATGAATATTTTTATTTACCTGGCAGGATTTTACATTTGGATGGAGACGAGGAATATTTAGAAAAATGTATGAATTTTTATAAGAAGAATAAGATTAAAGCATATGGGTTATTTCTTCGTGAAGAGGAAATGGCTAATCAAGTGACTGAATTATTAAAGAAATATAAGCCAGATATTTTGGTACTTACAGGGCATGATTCTTTTTCTAGAGTTAAGAGATTAAAATATAAAAATACTTCTAGTTTTGTGAATGCTGTAAATGAGGCTAGAAACTATGAAAAATCCCATGAAAAGCTTTTTATTATTGCCGGAGCTTGTCAATCTAATTATGAAGATTTGATTAAGGCAGGGGCAAATTTTGCTTCTAGTCCTAAGAGAATTAATATTCATGCACTTGATCCTGCTATTGTGGCATCTTGTCTTTCTTTTTCAGATAAAAATAGCAATATTGATATTATTAAAATTTTAGATAAAACAAAATATGGAGCGGATGGTATGGGAGGAATTATTACTAAAGG
>OJAW01002048.1_pt1 | contig 10608 bp, 6 predicted proteins | sample 1589151 | NCBI WGS metagenome assembly OJAW01 (sample SAMN03283290) | human gut metagenome | biome: human-associated habitat; material: feces | host: Homo sapiens | place: Peru | collected 2012 | reverse complement strand
GGGGCACGCCTTGGCCGCGCCCGCCGGGACGCCGTCCGCCTCACCAGCGGCACGCACACTCCGCCTCACCAGCGGCACGCCGTCCGCCTCACCAGCGGCACGCCGTCCGCCTCACCAGCGGCACGCCCGCTCCGCCAGTGCGGCGGCTTTCTAAGGGTGTCGCCGTTGCGTCTCTGTGCTGTCCCAGTCCGTTTCCCCAACCGTCTCATAATCATTAGTTGGGGCTCCACCCTTTGATGTTCAGTCGCTTACGGAATGCTGCTAGTCAAATCTGACTGGCAGCATTTTGCTATTTCCTGTCTTTCACACGTTTACTAATCACGCCTGAATTATCTTTGTATCCACGTTTACATACACGTTTCCTTACGTGCAGCCTCTCTGTTTTACTATCAACTCTATAGGCTATGTACGCTTGCCGATGTATATAAATTGCATGCAAATTGTTCACTCTTAAATAATTGTATCTATGTTGAAAATCTCTAAGGACGGAGTCTCCGTCATAGCTGTGCTTGACAGGCGCAGAGCAAAGAAATCAGGTGTGTTCCCAGTCAAGATTGAGGTTGTTTACAACCGTATCCAAAAGTACTACCCAACAGGAGTCGATCTCCCTGCCTCAGAGTGGAAACGGATATCCTACTCTAAGCGCATGCCCGATTGCCACGCTGACATCATCACGAAATTCAATCAGATAAGTGCCGAAGTTGAAGCTTTACTTGAGAAAGGTGCGTTTTCATTTGAGACTTTGGAGGCCAGATTAGGTAAACCCGTTGACAAGACGTTAAACGCAGCGCTCGAGTCAATGATGGACAAATTTCAAGCTGAGGGGAGGATAAACTCCTACTATCGCTGCCGTACGACTCTGAAAAATGTAGAACGGTTCGCCGGTAAGGAAATCTTGTTCAGTAAGTTGTCTGTTTCATGGTTTAACGCTTTCGAGAGTTTCCTCAAGAAGGAGAACAAGGCGATGACCACAATCTGCATCTACATGAAAACCCTCCGTTGTGTTATGAACGATGCCGCGGCCGCTGGCTTGGTCAAGGAATCAATGTTTCCGTTCGGCCGTGGCAAGTACATAATTCCCAAAGGCAGTTCCAGAAGCCTCGCCCTCTCGTACGATCATATTCGTAAAATAGTCGCCTACAAAGGCACCGCGTCCAGGGAGCGCTACCGCGACCTATGGATCTTCTCCTACCTTTGCAACGGCATCAATTTCCGCGACATGCTATTCCTTAAATATAAGAATATAATAGACGGTGAGATTTGTTTCCTTCGCTCCAAGACTGCTCGTGCCTATGGCGGATCAAAGATTATCCGTGCCGTGATCACTCCTGAGATGATGGACATTCTCCGCCGCTGGGGCAATCCATACGACGGCAATCCCGAAACCCTCCTGTTTGACTATGCCGAAGGTGCCACTGACATGCTTTCCATCTCCAACACCGTCCGTAAAGTCATCAGCATGTGCAACAACGCCTTGAAGAAAATAGCCGAGGAGTTGGGAATACCACCGTTCACAACCTATTCGGCCAGACACAGTTTCGCCACAGTTCTCCTTCGTCAGGGCGTGGATCTCACATTTATCTCGGAATCTCTCGGCCACTCCAGTCTCTTGGTCACCGAGCACTATCTTGGCGGTTCAGACCGTCTGGACAGAATGCGCAACGCCCGTCTCCTGACCAATTTCTGATGAATATGCTCCACCCGGCCACCGAGCCTGTCGAAGCGCCTGGCCCCGTCGAAGCGTCCGGCAGAGGGCGGCAACAACAAGGACACCTCCGGCATGCAAACCGTATGTCAGTCCATAATCCTACGGATTGAATATGTCCGTTCCAGTGGTCTGAGTCAGTGTTTCCCGAGAGAAAACGGGCGTCACTGAGTAATTATTAGAATAACACTAGTTCATCTGGGATGCCGCTTTGCGGCATCCCTTTTTGCGTCATGATGCCAAGTTAAAAACAAAAACCCTCCGCACTCCATACCTCTTGTACGAAGAGTAGTCAATAGGCAGATTACCTTTTCTGACTAAAGGAACACCCCTTCTTGCCGCTGAGCCTGTCGAAGCGACTCCTTAAGCATAATTGCCGTAACGTCATTGAAGAATTATGATGCTTGTCTCGTAAGCTTCAAAATGATGCGTCCCGATTTGACCGAAATTGAATTTTACTGGTTCGGGGAGAATATTGTATATTTTTGTAAAGCCCTCGATTTGTTCTGGTTCCTCCATTCTCCTGTCATCCTTTGCCGACAGATAACACACCTTTGTTTGGAAACCATCAATGAAGTTGGCGATGGAGTTGGATTTATACAATTGGTTCAATGTGTCGGAAAGCTGTTTTTTCCCGGCTCTTCTTTTATTGGAGATATTTTCGCGGGATAGCTCCTGCACTATGAAGTACACCTTTTCGTCAGACATGTCATATACGAGAAAATCTGCTACTTTTACTCCATCCTTCAGTCTGCTTTTATGTGCGTTCCCATGACCGTCATCAAATGTGAATCGGTGAAGATATTCATCATAGCAGATGAAACGTAGGCAATACGTGACAGTATTGTCCTTCCCGTTTATATAATGAACGGCACCTTCATTGAATGTCTTGATGAAATGTGTGTCGTCATCTCTGGCATCAACAACACTGAACAGATGTTCGTTTGTGTCATTGTACTGTGGTGTTCCCTCGTCTTCTGTGCATAGAGGAGCCTCGTATCTCTGTATCTGATTGATAACACCGGATATCTCTTGCCTTAATAATTGCTCCATCTCTATTCTGTCCCGATTTCTGAATACATGTCTCTGATTGGATCGGACATTGAACGTGTGTCGAAGATTATTCGCCCGTATTTGTCTTTTGTTTTTAATGAGCCAATGTTGCCATCATATACCTCATAAACATCGATCTCCTCAGGGCGTAGGCACGGACCATTTTCTGGCTTTCGGTTGATCAAAACATTCATGTAGTTGACAATGTATGGGCTGTGAGTGGCCATCATCAGCGATATATTATAAGGATGAGTTTGGGCATAGCACCGACTGACAATGAAGTCAATCAATGAGCACTGACTTTCCGGATAGAGACTTAATTCTGGCTCTTCAATAAACAGGTGGACGTTCTTGGCGCTGATCTCACCGATGTTTTTTGCGGTGCTGAAATCCTTGAGCCTGTCATTATCCTGCAAGTATCCGAACAACGACGAGTTCATTGACTTTTGGGCATCGAACTTCCTTGCGTAATATTCAACGATAAGGCTTAGAGGGGAAACTGTCTGCATTCCAGAGGATGCGTTGCGCAGAAGAATAGGATTGGCTGCTCCGTTTGTGTTTTTGATCAAGTATTTGTCGCCTTTGTTGCCTTTTTCGATTTTTAACTCGACATTCAGATATTCAAGTGGCAGTTGCCTTATCTCGTCAGCTGCCAGCAGAAAGTTTTCCAATGTGTCTTGCAGGTAATAGTTGGCGTTCTTTTTTTCGACCTTGTTCTCCAGAAAGTCAGGGATGATTGACCGTTTGTCGGAGATATAACATATCTTTTCCAAACTTAGATTCGTTTCTGGAATGTCAGCCTGGGCGTTTAACCTTCCATTATTATATTCTATCTCATAGTCTCCCCTGCGATATAGGATTTCTGTCCGGGGGGTTAGATATTCGTTTATCTGAGATGTCTTTAATAAGGTGCGCATCTGGATTCCAATACCGGTCTTTTTGATGTTCGCTTGTTTAACGTACGATCTTAGTACGACACGCTTGTATATCCAACGGCACAGGGATAGCACTTTCATGATGGTGCTCTTGCCGCTTCCTGATTCTCCGATCAGTATTGTGAGAGAGGGTATATTGTTGATCTCAATCTCTTCTATAGGGCCGAAATTACGGATTCTAAGATACTCGCTCATGTCTTTTTACTTTTGTCCGCACTGTTTGATGTCGCTTATCGCGGTTTTCGCAAAAATAGTGATTATTATTAGAATATAAAAACTTCCCGTGAATCAGCATGTAAAACGTATGTCGGTGCCTTTCCGGCTGTCATTGAATATCCCTCTGTAAGTGTTTGGAAAGTGGTTCAACCTCCGAAATGAGGTGTTACTCCCAGTAATAAATATGTTTTGAACCCCTCACAAGAGGGTACTCCATAACACAACGACAAATATATGGGTTTAATTTTTCATAAGCAAGATTTTTCTGCAAGAAATCGCAAAAAAAGGCTCAAAAAAGTATTTATTACTAAGAGTGACATCCCATTTCTCACGGGAATCCACGTCACAAGCTTCCGGAACGGACATATTCATAAGCAAAACCCCGCCTCCGACATGCACTTTGCATGCGAAAGCAGGGGAAAGCAGTCGTTATGGTCGGGATGCAGGATGCTTCTGCCGCCCTCAGCGGCCGTAAGGGCTTAAAGATATATACCTATTAATATAATTACAGCGGACGCTCAGTCCTTCAAGCACCCAATAGGAACAATCTTGACCCCATCAGGCCTTGTGTACGCCATTTGGCCACCTGTGATGATCATAAGCAGATCCGGCTCTCTCAGCGGGTTCTGCATCTCAGATTCGTTGTGTGTTTTTATCAACCGCTTAAGTTCAAGCAGATGTGCCGCACCGTCCTCAATCTCGCGGCTGCCGAGTTTGCACTCAATCAAGGCATAGCGTCCGTCCGAAAGATGCAACACGACGTCCGCCTCAAGTCCGTACCTGTCCCGGTAATACGAAAGGTGGCTATCTTGATCCATCGTGTAAATCCGAAGATCACGTATGCACATCTGCTCGAACAGGAACCCAAATGTCTTCAATTGTGTCATTAAGATATCCGGAGACAACCCCAAAGCGGCGACCGCGACAGACGGATCACAGAACGATCTTTTAGGGGTACTTCTGATGTTTGATTTACTCCTTATCGCCGGACACCATGCACCTATATCCTGAATGACAAACAATTTTTCCAAAGCCTTGACATAATCATCAAACGTGTCCGAAGAGCAGCTTACCTCACCGGAAGAAGTGACATCCGAAAGCATTGATGTCTTTTTGACAATCGTTGAGATGTTACGGGCGTATGAACGCATTATCATCGCGGCAGTCTTCTCGTCACGCCGAACTCCATCTATTCTGGAAATATCCTCCGAGCAGACACTTTTCATATAATTCTTGGCAACAAGCAACCGGGCCTTGTTTTTTGCAGGAAGAAGCGATGCTGGCCATCCACCACGGCACGCCGCAAGAATCAATTCCTCGACAGACAGTTTTGAAGTTCTACCGTCAATATCATATTCCGGGTCATTAAACAGTTCACCGACAGAGACCTGTCCTGTCGACTCCTTTGACTCCCATAAACTCATAGGGAGCATTTTCATCTTTGCGATCCTGCCTGTTCCCGAATGTCTGGTCTCTTCTTTTTCCACCCTATTGGAGCCAGTAAGGATGAACTGTCCCGGGACACCACCTCTTTTATCACATATAGTACGGACGGCATCCCAGATCACTGGTGCGTCCTGCCATTCGTCAATCAAACGCGGAGTGTCCCCCATCAGAAGAAGCGATGGCTTGGAAGCCGCCGTCGCCAGATATTCATCCCTCATGTCAACATCCTGCAAACTAATGGAGCTGTTAGCAATTTGGCTGCATGTCGTGGTTTTTCCGCACCATTTCGGCCCCTCAACAAGCACCGCGCCCGAGGCTTCAAGGTTGTCTAGCAATATACGATCAGCGATTCTCTTGAGATATTCCATAATAAATTTTCATTTATTTGCCAAAGTTATGAAAATTAACGTAAAAGCACAAAGCAATCGGTGTTTTCGTGGCATTTCAATCGGTGTTTTCGTGGCATTTCAATCGGTGTTTTCGTGGCACATGGTAGCAGGAACCTTTTCAACAAACCCAAAGAAGCACGCCAAATAGCCAAACAAATCCGCGCCAAATAACCAAATAAGCTCGCGCACTATCTTCCATGGAGGAGACGGTCGAACTTGGAGTTTTGAGATTATTCACCCTCAATCTGGCTCCGGAATCAAGGATGATCTAACCTGTTCGGGCTGCCGAAGTGAGCGGCAAGGGATTCGCAAACCTTGCCCTCTCATATTGACTGGCAGCTTTTCATAACGCATTCTGGATCAACACGTAGAGCATGCACATTTAGATAGGTAACTATCTAGCGGTTGACTAACGTGGCATGCAAGCTGTCGCCAAGCAGTTATATACGCGCTGGCGTCACCCGCATTTTGTGAATATGGCGGCACGCAAACCCACCCTGAGTACGACGTCCATCAAACAAGGATAACCGGCGGCATGGAGTTTATCGTTGGATGCGGCGTGGTGCATTATACCTTCCGCATTTGCCCAATATCCCTTGCTGCTGTTGCCGTAGATTCTTGCCCAATATGGCTTGATACCGCATCGTATGAGATTCTTTATCCTTGTTTTAGGTCTCTTCCAACTTTTCCATATGCACATACGTATCCGTCTACGAAGCCATTTATCAATGGCGACCAGTGACGATTTCATATCTGCATACTTGAAGTATGACACCCATCCGCGTATGACTTGGTGTAGCGCGACCTTCCTGCGTTCATATCCCATCCCGTTGCTCCTGCCCGTCAGCGTCTTTAGTTTCGCTTTCAGTTTGAGCAAACTCTTTGGATGGACACGCAACCTTCATCCCTCTCCGGTCTTGTAGAAGGTATGTCCCAGGTACTTCATCCCACGGACATAGCCGACTTCCAGCCTATCTTCCCGCGGGCAGCTCTCTTTCGTTTTCCGCTTTCTTTCCTCCATAGAGTTTCTTCATAAGACTTACTTCAAATAAAGTTCGGCCCTTCCCTGCGTGTCGATATTAGGCAGGTACTATGGCCTCTGCTGACTTCTCGCAGTTCGTTGTTACTGCTCGCTTTCGCTCGCCTGCGAGACCTCTCCAGTTATGGACATACTCTTTCCATCTTATGTCTGCCCGATTTACCTTGGGCGATTTCGGATAGTTATCGGACTTCGATTTCTTTTGCAATCTTATCCTCACCCTTAGGCCTTTTATCGGATTTCTGTCCGTCAGACCAGATGTTTGCCGCCGGCTTCCTTCAGATTCCGTCTCGCGGCGGACACCCTTGCCTTTGGCTGTAACCTTCCCACTATCAGGGCGGTTTAGGGACTTGCACCCTTTAGAGTATGTTCGTGCTGGACGAACCAAAAAAGGGAGAGAAGCGAACTTCTCTCCCTTTTTCAGTATCACTCTATGGATTAGATAGTAGGATTAACCTTAACTACGTAAGTAGCTTTCAGAGTACCCCAACCATAAGTCCAAGAAGCCGGGATGTAGAGGTAGTAAGCCTCTGTGATAGGGCTCTGGACGTTAATGTAACGGAGAGCGTTGCCTTCCTGACGAAGGGTAACACCTGAAGGGAGCACACCTGTCTTGTGACCGTCAACGTGCTTGCCATCCTTGAGGCTGGTCTTCACGCCCTTGAGATCAAGGCTTACAAGACCATCCTGTGGCATTGGGCCGTAGAAGTCCCAATACTGGCCAGCCTCAGTCTCAGTGCCTGGCATCTCGAACTTGGTCCAAGTCCAGCAACCTACAGTGAAGCCCTCGGTGAGTTTCTCGATGCCACCAACCTCGATGATAGCAGGATCGTTCATGCCTGGCTTAGGGTTGCACATCTTGCCTTCCTCAGGAGTGTAGATGCTTGGCTCAATCCAACGCAGCTCTGCTGGTCTGTAGTCAAGAGAGTAAACATAGTAAACATATCCAGCTGTACCTGCTTTTTCAAGTTTGCCACCAAGATCCTTTGAAGATCTACCGCAAGAGTAGTTGTCGGCTTCGTCAAGGTGGTGGAAGTAATGCTTACCCATAGGGCCCTTCTCCGTTACGTCAAGAGCCTCAACCTGCTTACGAGCATTAGCCTTAGCCTCATTCATAGTCGCACCATAACCAGTGATAACCTCCTTGGCTACAAAATTAATCTCTGGACGATAATGACGCTTTGTTAACTCGTCCTCATAGTAGACACCATACTCATCTTCATAAGTCTGAATCTGGTTTCCGTCGAAGGAAGGAGCATTCTTGAACCACTCCCAAACAGCGGCATCCTCAAGGAGCTGATAGCTGTATGAGTAGTAAGCCTCGCTTGCAGGAACCTCAACCTTGTCAGCATAAAGCTTGAAGTAAGCCTGAGAAAGAACCTCATAGTGACCAGGGAGAACAACTGAGTGACCGTTGCAGGTCTTCTTCCAGAAGTAGTCGGTAAGGGTTACATCCTTTGTGGTAGGGCCATAGACAAACTCACCCCTCCAGTCAACGAGAAGACCCTTGTGGTCGAACTCAATCACGTCACCACCAGTTACAGCATCCTTAACAGACTGGTTCTCAGGCATGTTAAGAGTCAGCGGACGGATGAAGTGAACGAGGAATGTCTTGAGAGTCCTAGTGTCACCGGTCTCTGCGGTAGCTGTCCAGACAACGGTAGCGTAAAGGTTATTGGTGTTCAAGGCTTCCTTGATGTCAGCGTTTGTCTTGTCAAGAGCGATTGAAAGTTCCTCTGCGCCATTCTCAAACTTGAAGGTAGTGAGATAGATACCCATTTCCTTACCAGTGTACTTCACATTCTTCTGTCCCTTGTAGATAGAGAGAGAGGTGATTGCGAATGAAGTCTCCTGATTGCAGTATGGATCAGCGACCTTTGTCGGATCAAGACCAGGGGTAAGCCAAGGCTGGAACTGGATAGGAGTGTTGAACCAGCAGTTCTCGGCTTCATCATTAACAGAGTTAGGCCAGTTAACGTTAGCCTGGATTGCATAAGGATTTCCGTCCTCATCCTTCTCCCAGTAAATAATAGGCTTAGGCTCAACGGTGATGTGTGGATCCTGAAGAGTGATGTTAACCACGAAGTGGAAAGTGATGTGGGTAGGAAGAGCGGAAGCCGCATCGATCTTGTTGGTCAGAACGAGGTAACCCTCGAACTTGCCTTGCCCAATCTTACCAAGTTTAACGACATCCGCGTAACCAAATTTCCAAACAACATCCTTGGTCAGTTTGCCATCGCTTTCGGTACCTTCACGAAGGAAAGGAACAGGGAAGTCAACTTTCTCTCCATCCTTATTAACATAAGCATCGCTCTGCTTATAGTTATTCCAGAACTCAACATGGTTGATGTTCAGTCTGCCATAGACAGCCTCACGGAGTGTCTCGACACCGATAGTTCTCTCAACATCAAGGTTGCAGATAAGTTTCTTTGTTGTTTCCTCAGCCTCAACAGTAAAGTCAACATCGGACTTAACGACAGTGATGAGCAACTTAACAAAGGCGTGGGTCACGATCTCGTCGCCATGCATAAGGTCGATCCTGACGATAGGCGTACGGCCGATAGCCTCCTGATTGTACCCAACACCAGGATTGCTTTCGCGGGTGATAACCTCGAAGAGACCGTCAGTAGAATATTCCTGATCATTCACATTCTTGATGATGGTCTGCTGGTCAGTCTTGGTCTTATCACCGTCAAGTTCGTACTCAGTCTTGGCGACTGAATATCTGTAATGGAGACCATACTTATTGAGGTCGAGAATCTTGTGATCAATAGAAGTGGAGCCACAATGATCATCAACCTTAACATTCACGCAAGTGTTGACGAGTTTGCTGAGGTCGAACTGCTTGTTGTAAGGCATCTTGTAAACAGGAGCCTGTGCCTTAGCGTCAGAAACCTTGATCTTGTACTCATGTTTGTTGTCAAGAGTAGCCTCGCCACCGGCATAGGCATAACCCTTAGCGATGTCTTTCTTCTGAAGCTTAGCGTCATCAGCGATGCGGACATCACTGGCTGTGATAGCAACCTCGTTAACGTGAACGTACTCTGAGTAAACCTCAACAGGGGCCTTCTCAGCAATCTCCTTATCGGTGAGGACAGTCTCAGGGAGAACAGCCTTCAGAGCGATAACATCAAGATTCTTGTCGTAGTTCTCGTCAGTGTTGATCTTCTCGTTCTTGACAACAGTGAATGAAGCGTAACCGGTCTCAGGGTCACAGGTAGGAATTCCGGAAATGCTGACAGGAGCGGCAGGAGCCACGGCTCTTGTGTGAACGTAATCAGCCTTCTCACCTACGAATGAGAAACCACCAACGTATGACGCAAAGTCGATTGACCTTGGGTTAAGACGATATTTGGCAGTTGCCACAGCGGAAGTGAATGAAGAATAAAGGTTGGCATAGTAGCTTGTGTTGAGCACCTGATGATTGCCGACACTCGTAGAGCAAGCGTGATATGCAGGAGCCTTGTCCTCACCAGCCTTGTCACCATCCATTGGATCGTAGGCGATGGTCTCGAAGAGGATGGCAGGAACGCCGTCAACATAGTACTGAGGGATGAAAGCGATGCTGCTGAGACGGCCTGCGATGATGCCGAGGACAGCGTCGATTCTTGCGTTGAGCTCAGTGTTGTACTGCTCAACCTTCTCATCAAGCTCGGTGATCCTTTCGTTGAGGGCAGTGTTGTACTGCTCAACCTTAGCGTCAAGTTTGTTGATCTGATCCTGAAGGTCTTCGTCCTTTCCGTCAAGAGCGTCAAGTTTAGCCTCGAGAGCACCCTTCTCGGCATAGGCTCCGATCACGTCCTTGAGCTCCTTGGCGAAGAATGT
>OJAW01002046.1_pt1 | contig 10617 bp, 21 predicted proteins | sample 1589151 | NCBI WGS metagenome assembly OJAW01 (sample SAMN03283290) | human gut metagenome | biome: human-associated habitat; material: feces | host: Homo sapiens | place: Peru | collected 2012 | reverse complement strand
TATCATTATAGTATGATTAAATAACCCCCCCCCCAGGTTGGTATTTTTGTTAAATTTTTTGAAACTATATTAACCATACTACCACTTTCCTTTACTATACTAATTATACATAATTGTTTTTTATAATGCAATAATAAACTAATTATTTATGCTATAAAAAAAGATGCTTATTTTGCATCTCCTTCTACTAATTCTAAAATTACCATTAACGCATCGTCTCCTCTACGTTCTGTTAATTTTAATATTCTTGTATAACCTCCGTTACGAGCAGCATAGCGTTTTGCTAAATCATCAAATACTTTTTTAACAGCATCATTATCATTGTGTAAGAACGCTAAGGCTTTTCTTCTTGATACTAATGATCCATCTTTTCCATATGTAATCATTTTATCAACAAATTTACGAACTTCTTTAGCACGAGTTTCAGTAGTTTCAATACGTTCGTTCATAATTAGGTCACGAGTTAAATTTGCAAGCATACTTCTTCTATGTTTGTTAGTACGCCCTAATTTTCTATAAGCCATTTCATTTCCTCCTAACTATTAGTCTTCATCACGGAATCTAAGTCCCATATCTTTAATTTTATCAATAACTTCTTTAAGAGATTTTTTACCTAAGTTACGAATCTTCATCATTTCAAGTTCTGATTTTTCTGTTAAATCACCTAATGTATTAATTCCTGCTCTTTTTAAACAGTTATAAGCTCTTACTGAGAAATCTAAATCATCAATTGATGTTTCTAATTTCTTTAATTTACTATCTTCTTGTTTAGCATTCATAATACCTGTTACATCAGCGATTTCACTTAAATTTGTAATGATATTTAAATGTTCAATTAATATTTTAGCACTTAAAGCCATAGCTTCTTCTGGTCTAATAGCACCATTAGTTTGAACATTCATAATTAATTTATCATAATTTGCATCTTGACCAACACGAGCATTATCAACTTCATAGTTAATTCTTTCGATTGGTGAATAAAGTGCATCTATTGGAATATAACCAATCTTATTATTTTCAGTATATTTTTTATTTTCTGTAGATGGAACATATCCACGACCATTGTCAACAATCATTTCCATATCAAGTTTTCCACCTTTTGCTAAAGTAGCAATTACTTGATCTTTATTAACGATTTCTACATCACTATCTGTTTCAATATCAGCTGCTGTAACAACTCTTTCTTCAGATACAGAAAGACGAATTACTTTTTGTTCATCAGTGTGGTTCTTAACAACAACATTTTTTAAATTTAAGATAATAGATGTTACATCTTCTACTACACCATCTAATGTTTGGAATTCATGCATTGCTCCTTCAATTTTAACAGCAACAATTGCACTACCAGGCATACTAGATAACATTACTCTTCTAAGCGCATTACCAATAGTAGTACCAAATCCTCTTTCTAATGGTTCTAATTCAAATTTACCGAAATTATTATTTTCAACATAATCTGTTATTTTATATATTGGTTTTTCAAAATTTAACATTTAAAGCACTCCTTTCTTTTATCCACGTGGACGTTTTGGTGGACGACATCCATTATGTGGTATAGGTGTTACATCAGAAATTGAAGTAACTTCAAGGCCAGCTGTTTGTAATGAACGAATTGCAGTTTCACGACCTGATCCTAATCCTTTTACAAATACTTGTACTTTTCTCATTCCCATATCAAATGCAGCTTTTCCTGCAGCTTCAGCTGACATACCAGCAGCAAATGGAGTGGATTTTTTACTTCCTTTAAATCCTAATGTTCCAGCGGATGCCCAACTAATAGCATTACCGTCTACATCTGAAATAGTAACTATTGTATTATTAAAAGTTGAATGAATGAATGCTTTACCTTCTGGCACATTCTTTTTAACTTTACGTTTTCTTGGTTTATAAGCCATTTAAATAACCTCCTTTTTAGTTTGCATTATTTTTTCTTATTTGCAACTACTTTACCTTTACCCTTACGAGTACGAGCATTTCTATTAGTTCTTTGTCCTCTTACAGGTAAACCTTTTTTATGACGAGTTCCTTGATATGAATTAATTTCCATTTTTGTTTTAATATTCATGTTAACTTCACGACGTAAATCACCTTCAGTTAAATATTTATTAACTTCATCTCTTATTCTACCTAATTCTTCTTCAGTAAGATCTCCTGCTTTTTTAGACTTTTCTACTTTTGCATCCTTTAAGATTGTGTTTGCAAGTGGTCTTCCGATTCCATAAATTGATGTTAATGCAATTTCGATATGTTTATTATTTGGTACATCTACACCTTTAATACGTGCCATTATAACACCTCCTATTATCCTTGTCTTTGTTTATGTTTTGGATTAGTACATATAACTATTACTTTTCCATTTCTTCTAATAATTTTACATTTCGGACACATTTTTTTCACTGAAGCTCTTATTTTCATATTCATTCCTCCTACTATTTTCTATAGGTTATTCGCCCACGTGTTAGGTCATATGGTGATAATTCTATTACTACGGTATCACCTGGTAAAATGCGAATATAATTCATTCGGATTTTACCAGAAACGTGAGCTACTACCGTATGTTTATTTTCAAGTTCTACTTTAAAAGTACCTCCTGGTAAAACTTCTACAACTTTACCTTCTACTTCGATTGTATCTTTGTTTGCCATTTTATCACCTCTTCGTCAAAATTTGGTAACCATCTTTTAATACTAATACAGTATGTTCAAAATGTGCAGAAGGCTTTCCATCTTCTGTAACAATAGTCCAATCATCATCTAAAATACAAACATGTCTTGTACCTAAATTAAGCATTGGTTCTACTGCTATTACCATACCTTCTTTTAACATAGGTCCAGTTCCCTTTTTACCATAATTTGGTACATCAGGATCTTCATGTAAGTGTTTACCTACACCATGACCTACAAGTTCTTCTACTACACCTAAATTATGTGCTTTAGCGTATACTTCTACATTGTAACCAATGTCACCTACATGAGCACCATCTTTAATAGCTTTTAATCCCTCAAATAAAGCTTTTTCAGTATGTTCCATTAAGTATTCTTTTTCAGCGCTTACTTTACCTACTTTATATGTCCAAGCAGAATCCCCATGATATCCTCTATAACAAGCTCCAATATCAATTGAGATAATATCGCCTTCTTCTAGAACTCTATCAGAAGGGATTCCGTGAACTACTTCATCATTTATTGAAGTACATATACTTTTTGGATATCCTTCATAATTTTTAAATGATGGAGTTGCTTTACTTTTTAAAATGAATTCTAAGGCTATTTGATCTAATTCATTTGTAGTAATTCCCGGTTTTATAAATTTTTGTAAATGTTTGTGAGTATTACCCACTATTTCCCCAGCAATTTCTAAGTATTTGATTTCTTTTTCATTTTTTATACTAATCATTTAATAAACCTTCAATCATTATAGTAGCTATGTCTTTATCAGTACTATCTACTTTATATAGATTACCTTTTTCTTTATAGTAATTTATAAGTGGTTCAGTTTTATCTATATAAGTTTGAAATCTTTGATTAAATGTTTCTTCGTTATCATCACTTCTTCTTACTAAAGATGTGCCACAATTATTACAAATACCTTCTTTTACCGGTTTCATATGATCAGATAAGGAATTGTATACTGCTTTACATTTAGGACAACTTATCCTTCCTGTAATTCTTTTCATTAAAAGTTCTTTTGGAGCTTCTAATAAAATAACAATACCTAACTCTTTATTTAATTCATTTAATATTTTTTCATAAGCAATTGCTTGACTAGTATTTCTTGGAAAACCATCTAATATATAGCCATTTGCACAATCACTTTCATTTAATCTATTTTTTAATAGATTTAATACTATTTCGTCATCTACGAGTAAACCTTTATCTTGTTTTTCTCTGATAATTCTACCAATTTCGTTATCTTGGTTTCTTGCATCTCTTAGTAAATCTCCAGTAGAGATACTAGGAATATTATATTTTTTTGATATTATTTCAGATTGTGTTCCTTTTCCAGCGGCTGGAGGAGCAATAAATATCAAACTCTTCATTTATATTTTTCTCCTTCTTCTATTTCTTGTTTCATAGTTTCTACTCAAAATAGTGCTTTCAATTTGTTTATATGTTTCAAGTGCTACACCAACTACGATTAACATACCTGTACCACCTAATGATACAGCTGATGGTAATTTAGTTATTACACCAAATATTACTGGTAACCCAGCAATAACACATAGTGTAAGTGCTCCTACAAAAGTAACTCTTTTAAGTACTTTAGAAACATATTCTTCTGTTTCTTTTCCTGGTCTAATACCTGGAATAAATCCGCCATTTCTATTTAAATTTTTAGCCATATCATCAGTTTTAATAGCTACTTTAAATGTATAGAAATAAGCAAATATTATTATAAATATCATATATAAGATAAATCCTGTATAACTACTAGTTGATAACCACTTATTTACGAATGTTTGGAATCCAACATATTTAGATCCCATAAGTGAAGCCATCATAGATGGTAGTGAAATAAGTCCAGATGCAAATATTACTGGCATTACTCCGGCAGAATTTAATTTAAAAGGTAAATAACTATTGTTTGATTGATAAGTACTTACTGATTTATTTGCATATTGAATAGGAATTCTTCTTTCTGCAAGTTGAGTATAAATAATACCAACTATTACAAATATATATACTAATATATAAGCTATAAATGATAATATACCCATAGCAGAACCAGATGTTCCACCAATTTTAATTAAGTTTGTCCAAGCTATACTAAACATATTTGGCATACTTGCAACTATACCAGCCATAATTATAAGTGAAATACCATTTCCTATACCCTTTTGAGTAATTTGGTCTCCCATCCATAATACTGCTGCAGTACCTGCAGTAAATATAGTAGCAATTTCCATATATTGAATAGCACTTAAACCTTTAATTTGATATATTGCAAATAAATAACCTTGTACAAAAGCAAGGATAATACCTGTTACTCTTGTAATTTTATTTATCTTATCTCTACCAACTTGACCTTGATCTTTTAAATCAGATAAATATGGAACTAGATCCATTTGTAATAACTGAATAATAATAGATGCTGTAATATAAGGTGAAACCCCTAAAGCGAATATAGAAAATTTTTCTAATGCTCCACCACCTATTATATTAAATAAATCAAAACCTTTTATATTACCTAATAAATTTTCTTTATCTATGACTGGAACAACTACTGTTGTACCTAACATAAATATGAATAGAACGAAAAAGGTAAAGGCAATTCTTTTTTGCAAGTCCTTATTTTTTGGACTAAATATTTGCTTTACAGTTGCAAACATTAAATCACCTCAGCTTTTCCACCCATTTTTTCTATTTGTTCTTTAGCAACACTTGAGAATTTGTGTGCTTTTACGTTTACTTTCTTTTCTAAAGTTCCATTTCCTAAAACTTTTATTCCATCTAATTGATTTTTAACTAATCCAATTTCTTTTAAGATTTCTGGTGTAACTAATGCACCATCTTCAAATCTATTTAAATCACTTAAATTAATAGTAGCATATCTAACTTTAAAAGGAGCATTAGAGAAACCTCTCTTTGGTAATCTTCTGAATAATGGAAGTTGTCCACCTTCGAATCCAGGTCTTACTCCTCCACCACTTCTAGCGTTTTGTCCTTTATGACCTTTACCACTAGTTTTACCAGTTCCAGATCCTACACCTCTACCAAGTCTTTTTCTTTCTTTAGTAGCGCCTTCATTAGGTGCTAATGTATGTAGTTTCATTATAATATTTCCTCTACTTTCTTTCCTCTTAATTTAGCTATTTCTTCTGCAGTTCTTTGTGATTTTAATGCTTCTAAAGTAGCGAATGCCATATTAATTTTTGTATTTGATCCAAGTGATTTAGATAAGATGTTTTTAACACCAGCAAGTTCTAATACTGCTCTAACTGGTCCACCAGCTTTAACTCCTGTACCTTCTGAAGCAGGTTTTAACATAACTTTACTAGCACCTCTAACACCGATTGCTTCGTGTGGAATAGTTCCATCAACGATAGAAACTTTTACTACATGTTTAGTTGCATCTTGACTAGCTTTTTTAATAGCATCAGGTACTTCATTAGCTTTACCAATACCTAATCCTACTTTACCATTACGGTCACCTACAACTACTGTAGCAGAGAAACGGAAATGACGACCACCTGATGTTACTTTTGTAACACGACCAATATGAACAACTTCTTCTTCATATAATTTTGGTCTTGGTTCTCTTTTTCTTTTTTCCATAATTTCCTCCTTAGAATTCTAATCCGTTTTCACGTGCAGCATCAGCTAATGCTTTTACACGTCCATGATAAAGATATCCACCTCTATCAAATTTTACTTTTGAAATTTTTGCTTTTTTAGCTCTTTTAGCTAATAATTCTCCAACTTTTTTAGCAGCTTCTACATTGCCTCCATTTTCAAGTTTTAACTCTTTGTCGATTGAAGAAGCACTAACTAAAGTTACTTTCTTTTCATCATCAATGATTTGTGCAAAGATATTACTATTTGATCTGAAAACATTTAATCTTGGTTCGTTACCAACTAATTTAGCTTTTACACGATCATGTCTAACTTTACGCATTTCATTACGAGATACTTTGTTTATCATAAGTATAATCTCCTTTACTCTAATTATTTAGAAGCTTTCTTTCCTTCTTTTCTTCTTACAACTTCATCCTTATAACGAATACCTTTTCCTTTATATGGTTCTGGTTGTCTTATTTTTCTTACATTTGCAGCAAATTCACCTAATAATTGTTTATCAGCACTTGTAAGTACTAATTCAGTATTACTTGGGCATTCTGCTTTAATTCCATCTGGAATAACAACTTCAACTGGATGAGAATATCCAGCAGTTACAACTAATGTGTTACCTTTTAAATTGAAACGATAACCTACACCAATTGATTCTAATCCTTTTGTGAAACCTTCTGTAACACCAGTAATCATATTTGTGATGTTAGCATTTGCAGTTCCATGGAAGTTTTTGAATTCATCATTACTTCTAGTTAATGTTAATTCATTATCTTTAATTGTTACAGTTATATTTTGGTTAATTTCAGTTGAAAGAGTTCCTTTAGGTCCACTTACAGTAACTGTAGTACCTTCTACTTTTACAGTTACTCCTTGTGGAATAGTAATTATTCTATTACCTATTCTACTCATATTACCAAATGTATGCTAATACTTCTCCACCTAAAGATTCTTTTCTAGCTTCTTTATCAGTCATTATACCTTTAGATGTAGATATAATAGCGATTCCTAAACCATTTAATACTCTAGGTAGTTCTTCTACTTTAGCATAAACTCTAAGTCCTGGTTTACTAATTCTCTTTAAACCAGTAATAACTCTTTCTTTCTTTTCACCATATTTTAAATTTAAAACCATAACATCTTGTACTTTATCTTTTTTAATTTTAACGTCAGAAATATATCCTTCTTCTTTTAAAATTCTTGCAATTTCTAATTTTATTCTTGAAGCGGGTACTTCAACTTCTTTATATCTCATTGCATTTGCATTACGAATTCTTGTAAGCATATCTGCAATTGGATCTGTTACAACCATAATTATCCTCCCTTCAATTACCAGCTAGATTTTCTAACACCTGGTATTTGTCCTTTGTAAGCTAATTCTCTAAAACAAATACGACATATTCCATATTTTTGTAATACTGCGTGAGGTCTACCACATCTGTTGCAGCGAGTATATTCACGGACTTTAAATTTTTGTTTACGATTAGCTTTATTAATCATACTTTTTTTAGCCATAATTTCCTCCTTAGCTACTTCTTAAATGGCATACCGAAGCCTTTTAATAAGTCGTACGCTTCTTCATTTGTCTTTGCTGTAGTTACAAAAACTATATCCATACCGCGTACTTTAACAACGTCATCATATACTATTTCTGAAAAAATTAATTGTTCAGTTAACCCTAAAGTGTAGTTTCCTCTTCCATCAAAAGCTTTATTAGAAATTCCTCTAAAGTCTCTAACACGAGGTAATGTAATACTAATTAATTTATCTAAGAAGTTATACATTTTTTCACCTCTTAAAGTTACTTTACATCCGATTGCTTGACCTTCTCTTAATTTAAATCCAGCGATTGCTTTCTTAGATTTAGTAGCAACTGGTTTTTGATCTGTGATAGCTTCTAAGTCTTTCATAGCAGCTTCTATGAATTTTGCATTACTTGTAGCATCACCACATCCAATATTGATAACAATTTTATCTAATTTTGGAGTTTCCATTTTATTTTTATAATTATATTTTTCAATTAAACTAGGTACGATTTCGTTTACATATTTTTCTTTTAGGCGGTTCATTTAATGTCCTCCTTCCAATTAATCAATACTTTCATTTGATTTTTTTGCAATTCTAATTTTTTTACCTTTTTTATCAGTAGAATGTCCTATTCTGGTAGGTTTCTTAGTTTTAGGATCTATTATCATTACATTAGAAGCGTGTATAGGAGCTTCCATTTCAGTAATAGTTCCACCATCGGCACCATTAGGTTTATTATGTTTTTTAACGATATTTACGCCTTCAACAATTACCTTATTATCTTTAGATAATGTTTTAGTAATTAAACCTTCTTTACCTTTATCTTTACCAGCGATAACAACTACTTTATCTCCAGTTTTTAATTTCATAATTTCCTCCTATAATACTTCTTTAGCAAGAGAAACAATCTTCATAAAATCTTTATCTCTTAATTCTCTTGCAACTGGTCCAAACACACGAGTTCCAATAGGGCTCTTATCATCTTTGATAATTACACAAGCATTATCATCGAATTTGATGTAGCTTCCATCTTCTCTTCTTAGACCGAATTTACTTCTAACTATTACAGCTTTAACAACTTTTCCTTTTTCAACCGTTCCATTAGGAGTTGCCTTTTTTACAGTTCCAACAACTATATCACCAATATTACCAGTCTTAACTTTGCTTCCACCTAGAACTCTAATAACAAGTAGTTCACGAGCTCCAGAGTTATCAGCAACTTTTAAACGAGTTTCTTGTTGAATCATACGTTTTTCCTCCTTTTACTAACAGTTATAGAATAACTGCTTTTTCTACTATCTCAACTAATCTAAAATATTTAGTTTTTGATAATGGTCTTGTTTCAACGATACGAACTGTATCGCCAACTTTAGCTTCATTCTTTTCATCATGAACACTATATTTTTTAGAAGATTTAATTCTTTTTTTATACAAGCTATCTTTTTTGTAAGTTTCAACTAAAACAGTAATAGTTTTATCTCTTTTGTCACTTACAACTTTACCAACTAATTCATGTCTTTCCTTCATAATTCCTCCTATTTATTTAATTCTCTTTCTCTAAGAACTGTTTTCATACGAGCAACTTGTTTTCTTAGTTCTCTCAATCTTGATGGTTTTTCAAGATTCCCTGTAGCTTGATTAAATCTTAAATTAAATAATTCTTCTTTAGATTCTTCGATCTTTTTAAGTAGTTCTTCGCTTGTCAAATCTCTTATTTCTTTGTTTGTCATGCTACATCACCACTTTCTTTTTTAACAAATTTGCACTTTATAGGTAATTTATGCATAGCTAATCTTAAAGCTTCTCTTGCTACTGCTTCATCAACACCAGCGATTTCAAACATAATTTTACCTTTTTTAACTACTGCAACCCATGCTTCTGGTTGCCCTTTACCTTTACCCATACGAGTTTCTAAAGGAATTTTAGTTAATGATAAGTGTGGGAAAATGTTTATCCAAACTTTTCCTCCTCTTTTCATATAACGAGTCATAGCTACACGAGCTGCTTCGATTTGTTGTTGAGTTATCCAAGCACCTTCTTGAGCCATTAGGCCATATTCACCGAAATGTAAGCTTGTATTACCTCTACTTACACCATCATATTTTAAACGGTGAGGTCTACGATATTTAGTTCTTTTTGGTATGACTGCCATTTTTACTACCTCCCTCAGTTTTCTTTTCAGGAAGGATTTCTCCTTTATAAATCCATACTTTTACACCGATTTTACCATAAGTAGTATCAGCTTCTTTATGAGCATAATCAACATCAGCTCTTAAAGTATGAAGTGGAATATTACCTTCAGTATAACCTTCAGTTCTAGCCATATCAGCTCCACCTAATCTTCCAGATACTGCTGTTTTTATTCCAAGAGCTCCTGATTTCATTGCTTTTTGCATACATTGTTTCATTGCTCTTCTAAAAGATATTCTTCTTTCTAGTTGGTTTGCAATATTTTCTGCAACTAATTGTGCATCTGTATCAATATTTTTTACTTCAACTATATTTAAATTAACATCTTTGTTTATCATTTTTACTAATTCATTTTTTAATGTTTCTGCATAGTTTCCACCTTTACCTATTACTAGACCAGGTTTTGCAGTATAAACATTTACTTTTACAAATTTTGGTGTTCTTTCTATTTCTATTTTAGAAATTCCACTAGCAAATAATTTTTTCTTTACAAATTTACGAATATTATAATCTTCAACTAAATATTCGCTAAAATCTTTTGAGTTGGCATACCATTTTGAATTCCAATCTCTTATTACACCTACTCTAATTCCATTTGGGTGAACTTTTTGTC
>OJAW01002044.1_pt1 | contig 10629 bp, 10 predicted proteins | sample 1589151 | NCBI WGS metagenome assembly OJAW01 (sample SAMN03283290) | human gut metagenome | biome: human-associated habitat; material: feces | host: Homo sapiens | place: Peru | collected 2012 | reverse complement strand
TCTGAGATCTTCTGCGCGAACCTGGGAGGCTCCGCTACGATGTGCGGTGATCCGCCTAACATCATCATCGGTACTGCACTCGGCTACAGCTTTGCCGATTTCCTTACAAACACAGGTCTTATCGCAGGTATTTCACTTGTATTTATTGTTATTTTCTTCTATTTTTCATTTAAGAAAGAGCTTTCTGCCGCAAACGGTGAGCCTGTTGACCCGGCAACTTTTCCTAACCCTGCAGACGCTATTGAAAACAAAAAGGACTTTATCGTAAGCACAATCATTTTCCTTATCGCTGTTGTTCTTCTTGTAACGCATGCACAAACGGGACTTACCGTTGCCTTTATCGGCGTGGTTATTGCGGCGATTACGCTCATCACTTCGTTTAAACACATCAAGTTTATTTTGAAAAAGATTGACTACAAAACACTTTTGTTCTTCATCGGCTTATTCATCGTAGTAGGCGGACTTGAACAAACAGGCGTTTTGAAGCTTATTGCAAACTTTATTGAAAAAATCTGCGGCGGCAACTTCTTTGCAATGGTTCTCATCATTATGTGGATTTCGGCTGTTGCAAGTGCGTTTGTTGACAACATTCCGTTTGCTGCAACTATGGTTCCCGTTATCAAGAGCCTTGCGGCTACAACTCCGGGTGCAGAACTTGCAACCCTCGCATATTCACTTTCTGTCGGCACAGACATCGGCGGCAGTGCAACACCTATCGGTGCATCGGCAAATGTTGTAGGCACATCCGTTGTTTCAAAGGCAGGACATCCTGTAGGCTGGGGCAAATATTGCAAATCGGCAATCCCGGCTACGGCTATCGTTCTTATTATCGCTATGGTAGTTATTAAACTCAGGTATTTTTAAGGGGGATTTATTATGGCAAAGCAATTCATAATTTCAATCGGTCGTGAATACGGCTCAGGCGGTCGTGTAATTGCCGAAGAATTGGCAAAAAGATACAATGTAAATCTTTACGGCAAAAACCTTTTGGACTTGGTTGCAAAAGAAAAAGACCTTAATCTTGACGAATTAAAAAAATACGATGAAAAGTCAAGAAACATTTGGCTTTCTCGCTCGGTTGACGGATTTTCAAATTCGCCTGAGGACACGGTTGCTCAAATGCAGTTTGACTACCTCAAGGAGCGTGCGAATTCCGGTGAATCGTTTGTTGTTCTCGGCAGATGTGCAAGCTATATTTTGCGTGAAAGCAGCGGGCTTGTCAAGATTTTTGTAACCGGTGAAAAGGACGCAAAAATCAAGCGTATCGCTTCAATCGAAAAGCTTGGCTATGACGAAGCGGAAGCACTTACTGAAAAGCGTAACAGAATAAGACGCAACTATCACAACTACTATTCAAAAGAAAAATGGGGCGATTCAAGACATTACGATTTGATTGTTAATTCAAGCAAAATCGGAATTGACAACGCCACCGATGTAATTGATGCGTACATCAAAAACATTATTGACTAAAACACACGGCGGTAAAGTAATAAAACTTTATCGCCGTGTTTCGAGGTATCGATACAAATAACAAAGTAATTATCTTAACAACATTACACTCGCAAAGCGATGCTTTAACCATATCGAGAGATACCATTGCTTATACCTATATAGGACATATAAAAACAACAGACACATATTCAAACGTCTGTTGTTTTACTTTTTGTCCGTTCGTCCGAGAATGTAATCGGTGCTTACATTATAATAATCGGCAAGTTTTATTAAAATATCGCTTGGTATATCCCTTATTCCTGTTTCATATCTGTGATATTGCGGTTGCTTCATATTCAAATATTCAGATATTTCCGATTGAGTTTTATCATTATCTTCACGCAATTCGCGTATTCGCCTATAATATGCCATAATATGTCCTTATAACTGTTTGGTTATTGACATTGTATTATAATTATGGTATTATAATATTAAATTATAACCATTTGGTTATAAAAATGATTAAAAGAGGTAGATACTTATGGGAGAAACTAAATTTTGCAAGCATTGCGGTGCAACTATTCCGAGCGATGCAATAGTTTGTACAGCTTGCGGAAGACAAGTTGAAGAAATCAATCAAAATGCTCAAAACAATGCTCAACCAAACATTGTAATAAACAATGCAAATGCAAACACTAATACTAATGTCAATAATAATGCCGGAGGAAAGGCAAAAAACAAATGGGTTGCATTTTTACTGTGTTTCTTCCTCGGAGCTTTCGGAGCACATAAATTTTACGAAGAAAAAATCGGAATGGGTATTTTATATCTTCTTACTGCCGGTCTGTTCGGTATCGGCTGGATAGTTGATACTATTAAGTACCTGTTTAAGCCAAATCCATATTATGTATAAATAATAAACCAAAATTGACGCCGTAAGTATTTTGCTTACGGCATTTATTTTATTGACAAAACATTGGATAAATTATAAAATGAAATTAAATAACAGACTTGATAAATTACTTTAAAAACCTAACCATAAGGATGTGATTAAATGAAGCATAAAACAATTAACATCATCAAATATGCTTTAATCATAATAAGCAGTATTATCGCTATTGGGTACATAGTTTATATTTGCCTGACCTACAATGACATGCTGACAGCTGTACCGCTGAGAATGTTTATTGAAATCATAGTTTTTGTTTGGTTAGTTTTTAATGCAATAGTTTTGTTGATAAGTAAAATTATCAAAAAGGTCACAGATAAGCGTAATAAAAATAACATTTTGTAAAAAACTCTAACAAACAAATTCAACATTTATAATTATGAGATTTGATATAATATTAGATTTACTGAAAAGATATTCCGTTTTTGCAATTATTGTTGTACTATGCTTGACAATACTATTTTTATTTGGCTATTTTGTAATTTACAAAAGGCTAATGCACGGTGATAAAAAGCTCAACAAAAAGAACATATTGCTTGCTATTATCGGTTTATTCTATCTGCTTGTGGTTTTTTGTGCGGTATTTATGAACCGAAACAATGTTACAAATTACAGTGTTCAGAACCTGTTTTCAAGCTATAAATCGGCATGGTATACCTGCTCGGCACAGGCTTGGCGAAACATTGTTTTAAATATCCTGCTTTTTGTTCCGTTCGGTATACTTCTTCCGCTTTTGAGCAAAAAGACAGACAAGCCGTATTTTGTTATACCTATAGGTGCGGCTTCCTCACTTATTATTGAAGCTATACAATATATTTTCAAAATCGGTATTTTTGAATTTGACGATGTACTGAACAACACGGTTGGCGTTATATTAGGATATTGTGTATACCGGCTTTTTTCCGCAATAAAAAATAAAGCCGTAACTCCTAAAAAAGTAATCATCTGCCTTTTGCCGTTTTTGATTGTAATAGGAACATTTTCAAGCATATATGCCACATATCGAATTCAACCTTATGGCAATTTGTATGTTTCCGATTACGAAAAGCACAATATGAAAAACACAAAAATCATTTGTGACACGGCAATTTCGGATAAGAGCACAACGAAAAATATATACCGTGCAAAAGAATATACAATTAGCGATGCAATAAAACAAGCTAAATGCTATTTTCAAAAAAGCAACATTGAGGTTGATTACAAATCATATGTAATAGAAAATGATACGCTTAAACTTAATTCCGTAGACGGCAAATATCATTTTTCAATGGATTTAACAAATGGAACTTACAATTTTCAAAACGAGGATCTTTTTCAAGTATACACAAACGAAGTGCCCGACACATCATACACGGAAGATGAAATCAGAAATATACTTAAAGAATATTCCGTATTTCCGCCTGTTAATTCCGAACTTACCGTAAATGAAAATTCATACTATGAATTCAGCCATACAGTCAGCGAAAACGACAAATCATTTTGTAACGGCACAATTTACTGCTATTTGTTTAACGGTGATGTTTTAGGTCAAATTGACAACAATATGGTTGATTTGGACAAATGTGCTACCGAAAGCATTATGAGCAAAAAAGAAGTTATAAATTTGATTAAGCAGGGCAAATTCTGCTCGGGTGAATTTGATTTTGAAAACAGTACTATTCAAATTAACAGTATAGAATTAACATATCTAAGTGATTCTAAAAATTATTATCAACCAATATATTACATCAAAGCAAGCCTTACAAACAGTAAAGTTCAAGAAATCGAGCTGTTCATTCCGGCATTAAAAAAATAATTCTTATATATCTGCATATAAAAAAGTGCATTGGTACTTCACAATACCAACGCACTTTTATTTTGTTTGTCTTAATCTTTAAGAAGTGATTTGTACATCTTGATGTACTCGTTTGCGGATTTGCCCCAAGACATATCACAGTTGAGTGCACGCTCAACAAGAGTCGGCCAATAATCCTTATTGTTATAAGCCTCTACGCCACGGTAGATTGCACCGAGCATATCGTATGCGTCATATGTTTGGAAAGTAAATCCATTGCCCTCGCCGTCACCCGAATCGGTGATTGAGTCCTTAAGGCCGCCCGTTTCACGAACGATAGGTACTGTGCCGTAGCGAAGTGCAACCATCTGTGAAAGACCGCAAGGCTCGCTCTTGCTTGGCATAAGGAACAAATCTGCACCTGCATAAATCTTGCGTGCAAGGTCAGGAATAAATCCGATTGTTACGCCGACTTTGCCAGGATACTTGTCGTGGAGTTCTCTGAAGAAGCTCTCGTACTGCCATTCGCCCGAACCGAGAACAACATACTGAATATCACGCTCCCAAAGGCTCTTTTCCATAACCTCACGGATGAGGTCAAGTCCCTTGTGACCGACAAGACGGGATACGATACCGATAACCGGCACATCATCTCTGACAGCAAGACCCATCTGCTCCTGGAGAGCCTTTTTGCACTCTGCCTTGCCCTTTTTCCAATTTTCAGCATTGTAGTTTGCAACAATGTTAGAGTCGGTTTCAGGGTTATAATTTTCGGTATCAATACCGTTGAGAATACCGCAGAGTTTCCAGCTACGCTGATTAAGAATCGGGTCAAGACCGTAGGAATACCACGGGTCAAGAATTTCCTTTGCGTAGGTCGGAGAAACAGTTGTTACCTTATTTGCACATTCGATGCCTGCTTTCATAAAGTTAACAAGTCCATCGTACAAAATAAGGTTGTTATATTCAGGTGCAATGCCCAAAACATCGTTGAGAAGTTCGTCGCCGTACTTGCCCTGATACTGAATGTTATGGATTGTGAAAACAGTTTTGATGTTTTCATATCCCATTTGATTTGCATAGTAGCAAGAATAATAAAGCGGTGTGAGAGCCGACTGCCAATCGTTGCAATGAATAATGTCCGGCTTCCAATCAATGTGAGGAATAATCTCAAGAACAGCTCTTGAGAAGAAAGCAAATCTTTCCGCATCGTCATAGTGACCGTAAATACCGTCACGCTTAAAATAATACTGATTGTCAAGGAAGTAATAAATTACTCCGTTGTGCTTTGCTTCAAAAATACCGCAATACTGTCTACGCCACGAAACAGGAACGGAAATCGATGTAATAAACTTCATTTTATCCTTATATTCCTGCTTGATTGAATCATAAAGAGGCATTACAACACGGCAACCGATAAGACGCTTGCGAAGTGCAACAGGCAACGAGCCTGCAACATCTCCCAAACCGCCGGAAGCCATAAAAGGCAACGCTTCAGATGCAACATATAAAACCTTCATTTGTAAATCCTCCTAAATTTTTGTACCCTTTGAAAGACAAACCGGATAGTTAGCCGCACCGGAAAGCTCAACATCGGATTTAATAATGCAATCCTTATCGGAAATGACATAATTCATTTTTACATTTTCACCGACAACGGTGTCCTGCATAAGAATAGAATTCTTAACAACTGCGCCTGCTTTAATTTTTACACCCTTGAAAAGAATACAGTTTTCAACCGTACCCTTAACCACACAACCGTCGGCAACAAGAGAATTCTTGACATCCGCTTCCATACCGTAAAGGGTTGGCATATCGTCACGCTCTTTTGTATAAATAGGGCGTTCCTTTGCAAAAAGCTTTTTCTTATTCTCTCTGTCAAGAATGCTCATTGAAACATCATAATAACTTTGAACACTGTCGATAGTGCCGACAAAGCAATCTGTAGCATCATAAGAATAAACCTTTTTGCTCTTAATGCTCTCAAGAAGAATATTGCGTTGGAACGAAACCTTGTTCTTTGAATGAGCGGCGGTCACCAATTCCTCAAGCAAATACTTTTTGATGAGTACAACATTTGTAGAATAAAAAGCAGTTTCAACATCAGGGTCAATGGAAGCCTCCAAGATTCTGCCGTCATCCGCAACCTTGTCAAAAACAAGAACATTGCTGAATGAAACAGGCTTTTTAGCCTTGACGCCAACGATTGTAATATCTGCTTCGGACTTTTCGTGTGCATCAAACACCTTGGACAAGTCGATATTCAAGAGATTATAGCAATCCGACATCAACACATATTCCTGAGTTGAATGATCAAGAAATCCCATATTACCGTAAATAGCGTCAATTCTGTTGCCCCACATGGTAACGGAATTGCTTGAGTATGGCGGAAGAATGTGCAAACCATCTGTTTTGCGTGACAAATCCCAAGGCTTGCCTGTGCCTACATGGTCCATGAGAGAATTAAAGTTTGCGTTTGTTACAACGCCTACATTTGTAACCGAGCTTTCTACCATATTGGAAAGCGGGAAATCGATAAGGCGGTATCTTGCACAAAACGGAACGGAACCCATGGTTCTCAATTCTGTAAGCGATTCAAGAGTTTCTTCATGAATATTGGCAAAAATCATGCCGAGTACATTTTTTCCGTTCATACTTATACCTCCTCCCCTGACGGAATCATATCTTTAGGTTCTACTTTTTTACCTTTTGTAATTGTTGCGTTTGAGCCTACAACCGCAACACCCCAAGTTGACGGGTCTTCCAAATTTTCAGGAATTGCACCAACCTGTGCATCTTCCTCAATAACTGCATCTTCGGCTACGATTGAATAATATACCTTTGCGCCTTTTTTGATTGTTGCGCCCGGCATAATAACGGAAAATCTAACCTCAGCATCTTCCTCAACAGTTACCTTTGATGAAACAACCGAATATTCAACCGTGCCGTCAATATCACAACCCTCGGAAATCGAAGAATTTTCGATAGTTGCATTTTTGCCTATGTAATGAGGCGGTGCGTCAGGAGTTCTGCTGTAAATTCTCCAAGATGTATCGGAAAGGTCAAGGTCAACATTCGGATTGATAATGTCGAGATTTGCTTCCCAAAGAGAATCAATCGTGCCAACATCTTTCCAATAGCCCTTGAACGGATAAGCAAACATACGCTGACCGTCTGCAAGCATATTAGGAATGATATTTTTACCGAAGTCATTTGATGAATTTTCATCGGCTTCGTCCTCACAAAGATACTTTCTGAGCTTATCCCATGAGAATACATAAACACCCATAGAAGCCTTGTTTGACTTTGGCTCGGCAGGCTTTTCGGCAAATTCATAGATTTGGTCGTTATCGTCTGTTGCGAGAATACCGAAGCGAGAAGCCTCTTCCCACGGAACTTCAAGAACTGCGATTGTGCAATCGGCATTGTTCTTTTTGTGGAACTCAATCATCTTTGAATAGTCCATCTTATAAATATGGTCGCCCGAAAGAACAACCACATACTTAGGATCATACTTCTCGATAAAATTGATATTTTGATAAATTGCATTTGCTGTGCCCTTGTACCAAGAAGCACCGCCGATAGCCTCATACGGTGACAAAATGTGCACTCCGCCGTTGAGTCTGTCCAAATCCCACGGATGACCGTTGCCCAAATAATCATTGAGCACAAGCGGTTGATACTGTGTGAGAACACCAACCGTATAAATACCGCTGTTTACGCAGTTTGAAAGCGGAAAATCAATGATTCGATAATTACCGCCGTACGGAACAGCAGGCTTTGCAACGCTTTTGGTAAGAACGCCTAAACGACTGCCCTGCCCGCCGGCAAGAAGCATAGCAACAACTTCTGTTTTTGACATACTGTAAATCCTCCTATATTATCTCTTTTTCTTTTTACTATTTGATTTGGAAGCTTTTGCAGGTGCTGTCTGCTTTGACTTTTCCTGCACAGGCTTCTCCTCTTTCACTTCAATTTTAACTGCCTGCTGTTTTACAAGCTTTGCAACTTCCTTTTCAGCCTTTACGGGTTTATCTTTTTTGGCTGGCTGTTTGTCAGCGGTTTTCTTGAGGAATATTGCCGACAATCCGTGAAGTTTCAAATCAATATACTGCTCGTAGCCGTGGATACTGCCTTTTTTGGACTTATATGAGCCTGACATTCTGTGCTTGTCACCTCCGAAATTTTCAAGAGAAGTGTCAAACACTACCTTATAAGTTCCGTTCTTAGGAACACCGATACGGTATGAATCAAAACTGTTTGGAGTCCAGTTGAATACGGCGATAATTTCCTCGCCTTTTTTATTCATTCTTCTAAAGGCAATTACGCTGTTGCAATTATCCTCGGAAGAAATCCACTGAAATCCGTCCCAACTGTAATCAATTTCCCAAAGTTCGCTGTGCTCCTTGTAAAACTTATTAAGTTCTCTTGAAAATTCCAAAGTTTGTCTGTGTTTGTCATAATCAAGAAGAAGCCAATCAAGTCCCTGCTTATAGTTCCACTCGATGAACTGACCGAACTCACTGCCCATAAACAAGAGCTTTTTGCCCGGATGAGCCATCATATATGCAAGGAACAGCCTCAAGCCGTCAAACTTCATATCATAATCGCCCGGCATCTTGTTAAGCAAACTTGCCTTGCCGTGAACAACCTCATCGTGAGATACAGGCAAAACAAAATTTTCACTGAACGCATAGAAAAAGCTGAATGTAATGCAATTATGATTGCCTTTTCTGAAAAGCGGGTCAAGCGATGTATAGCGAAGCATATCGTTCATCCAGCCCATATTCCACTTGAAATTGAAACCAAGTCCGCCCTCTGACGGAGGCATTGTAATCATCGGCCAAGCGGTGCTTTCCTCTGCTATCATCATTGAGCCCGGGTGATTGGTGAGAATAGTTGAATTGAGCTGACGGAAGAAATCAACCGCTTCAAGATTTTCTCTGCCGCCGTTTTTGTTAGGAGTCCACTCGCCGTCTTTTCTGCAATAATCAAGATAAAGCATTGAAGCAACGGCATCAACACGAAGACCGTCAAAATGGAATTCTTCAATCCAATAATTAGCAGACGAAATAAGGAACGACTTAACCTCTTTTTTGGCATAGTCGAACACTCTTGTGCCCCATTCCTTATGCTCGCCTTTTTTCATATCGCTGTATTCGTAACAGCAAGTGCCGTCAAATTCATACAGTCCAAAGGCATCTTTTGGGAAGTGAGCAGGCACCCAATCGAGAATAACGCCTATTCCCTCCTTGTGGCAGGTATCCACAAAATACTTCAAATCCTCAGGAAGCCCATAGCGTGAGGTTGCGGCAAAATAACCTGTAACCTGATAACCCCACGAGCCGTCAAACGGATATTCCATAATCGGTAGCATCTCAATGTGAGTGTAGCCCATATCCCTTACATAAGGAACAAGCTGCTCGGCAAGTTCACGATATGTCAAAAAGTTGCCGTCATCGTGCATTTTCCACGAGCCTATATGAACCTCGTAGATATTAACAGGCTTTTCCAAAATATTCTGTCGGCTTTTGTCAAGCTGCCATTTCGAATCTTTCCATTTGTAATCTTTGAGTTCATAAACCTTTGAGCCAGTGCCCGGTCGTGTTTCCTGATGCACCGCATACGGGTCTGCCTTGAGAAGTGTTGCACCCGTGTTGGTTTTGATTGCATATTTATAGCAGTCATAAACCTTTACATCATCTATAATCACTTCCCAAATTCCCGGAGAAACGGCAACGCATTTGTTTGCACTTTCGTCCCAGGAATTGAAATCGCCCACAACAGACACGCCTTGAGCATTAGGTGCCCAAACTCTGAAAGCCACTTTGTCGCCGTCAATACGGTGATTGCCGAAAAACTCGTATGCCTTATAGTTGGTTCCGTCATGAAAAAGATACACGGGAAGTTGGTATTCTTCTTTCATTTTTTTCATAGAAAATCCTTTCGTTTTGTGGGAATGCTCTGCATTCAAAATTTGAGAGGCAGTACGAATTTGCCCAAGACCTGGTAGGGGCGGGGCTCTGCTCCGCCCGCAGTGTGATCTTTTTCAGGGGGGAAATCGCCATGTACGATATCATCATTGCCGATCATGCTAAAGAAGAAAGTAAAGATATGGAAACAATCATGCGTGAGCTTTCAAGTCGTGATCAACAAAACCAAGGTTTCTTCTGTTCGTATGAAATTTTTAAGTATTTCTATGAATTGTTGTTGAAAATGTCTATTCGTAATGAACAAAATTATTATTTGATTATGTTACAATTCTCAGACGGAACTTTAGATTATGAAAAAGTAGGTGTGGATTTTGATCGCGTAAAAAGATTGGTAAGTTCATGCTTAAGAAGTAATGACTTGTTTACACGTACAAGTGAAACGCAATTATTACTTCTAGTGGATTGTCAAACAGAAGAGAATGCGCATTTGATTATACAGCGTATTTCGAATAAATTTTATAGTATTTTTAGAAAGAAAAACT